>AP72_2010_repI_A10DRAFT_1000020_pt1 | contig 22768 bp, 15 predicted proteins | sample AmaPasreplicIA10_FD_9194 | JGI IMG/M metagenome (IMG submission 9194) | reverse complement strand
GAAGGCTACGCGACGTGGCGGGCAACGGCTTCAGTTGGCGTTGGGTAGAGAAGGAACAGTTTCGAGTCGGCAGTCGGGAGACTTGGAAGGTTTGTCGAGGAGCGAACAGGCCAATTCGCAAAGTGTCGAAGAATTGGTCGAAGAGGGAAACATTGTTGAGGCTGGCGCTGTGGCGGGTGTCGAGGAAGCTGACGATCAGGATACGAAGGAAGTACACACCCACGAGGTCCCCGAGGACGATGTTCCCGGTGAGTATTTGGATAAGGACTAGCGGAGCACGACGCTGATCGCGATACCGTGATGCCGGCGCAGTACATTGGGCTGGTGCAGAGGTTTTACATTGCGATCCCGGAAAATATGCCGAGTCCTTGATCTCCAATCAACCGCTATTAGTCGGAGCAGTGTCGACCAACATTGTCTATCAAGTGGGATAGGTTCGCGGGGTGTTAGTTATCAAAACGCTTAGAAAGTTTTGAGCCCGCGGGCGCGAAACTGATCGCACACATGGCCAACGAGTTCGACTGACGGCGGCCGAATCTGATCAAGCGTGTAATCTAAATGAAGTTCCTTCCACTTGAATCTTCCCATCTGATGGAATGGAAGGACATCCACCCGCTGCACGTTGCCCAGTTTGGACGCAAATTCCGCAAGGGAACCGATGTCATCGAGGTTGTCCGTCAGGGTAGGAACAAGGACGTACCGCAGCCACATGGGACGCTTGGCTGCCGCCAAGCGACGTGCGAACTCAAGAACCGGTTCCAGGTCCACTCCGGTCAGTCGACGATGTCCTTCCGGATCCCAGCACTTGATATCGAGCAAGACGAGATCGATCACATCCAGTTCGTGATCTGACAGGCGATGGCCCAAACTCCCGTTTGTGTCCAGGGCAGTGTGGATCCCCAACTCGTGAGCTGCCCGAAGCAGCTTGACCGCGAAGCGATCCTGCATGAGCGGCTCGCCTCCGCTCAGGGTGAAACCTCCCGACATCGTGCGCAGTCCATGCCGATACTTGCGCAGCTCTGTGGTTGCTCTATCGATCGTTACCGGAATTCCCTTGTTCAGAGTCCACGTGTCCGGATTGTGGCAGTAAAGACACCGAAACTGACAGCCTGTCGTCCAAGCCACAACCCGAACCCCAGGACCATCGACTGCGGAACCGGTGGTGAACGAATGCAGAAACCCCATTTCTCCGCTTGTCAGTGCTGCCCGCACCTCGTTGTCCGATACCGTCGAACTCCAGGTACCGCGCAGTTCGTATGGACTCTGAGCTTCCAGCGGAGGATATTGCGTTTGTTGTGCAATGCTCATTGTTTAATTTCCGTGGAACGTCCGGTTGATGACGTCCATTTGCTGCTCACGAGTGAGACGGACGAAATTGACGGCGTATCCCGAGACGCGAATCGTGAGTTGCGGATACTTGTCGGGATGATCCATGGCGTCTAGCAACGTATCGCGATTGAGTACATTGACGTTCATGTGGTATCCCGTCGTGCCAAAGAAAGCATCCAGCATTGCAGTGAGATTGGCGACTCGATCTGCCATCACGCGTCCCAGGCTTTCTGGAATCAGCGTGGAGGTGAGCGAGATGCCATCGGCGGCGTCACGATACGGAATCTTGGCGACGGATGCCGCTGAAGCGTGGATTCCGCGTTTATCGCGTCCGTGCATTGGATTTGCGCCCGGGGCGAACGGTTCTCCACGACGGCGGCCATCCGGAGTATTCCCCGTGTTTTTTCCATAGACGACATTCGAAGTGATGGTCAGCACTGACTGAGTGTGCAATGCGTGCCGGTATGTCGGGTACCTCCGCAGCTTGCTCATGAAGGTTGTGACCAGCCACGAGGCGAGATGATCGACGCGATTATCGTTGTTGCCAAACTGCGGAAACTCTCCCGTTATTTCGTAGTCAGTGATTAGCCCGGTCTTATCGCGAATCACTTTCACTTTCGCGTAGCGCATTGCCGATAAGCTGTCCGCCACGACGGACATACCTGCTATTCCGAAGGCCATGGTTCGGATTGGAGCGTAATCGTGCAGTGCCATCTCAACGCGCTCATACGCGTACTTATCGTGCATGTAATGGATGACGTTCATGGCATTCACATAGACTCCAGCCAGCCAGTCCATCATTTTTTCGAACTTGTTGACTACTTCGTCGACATTGAGATAGTCACCACGGACGGGTTCGCTGATTGGACCCACCTGGTCGCCGCTAATTTCATCTCTTCCACCGTTGATGGCATAGAGCAAGCATTTGGCCAAATTGGCGCGTGCCCCGAAAAACTGCATCTGTTTCCCGATGAGCATCGGAGAAACGCAGCAGGCGATGGCGCCGTCGTCTCCCCACTCACGGCGCATGATCTCGTCGCTTTCGAACTGGATGGAACTGGTCTCGATTGCCACCTTACACGCGAAATTGCGGAATGCCTCGGGCAGCCGTGGCGAATACCAGATGGTGAGGTTCGGCTCGGGAGCCGGGCCAAGGTTATAGAGAGTCTGAAGGAAACGGAAGCTTGTCTTCGTTACGAGAGATCTTCCATCGTCTCCCATTCCGGCAATGGATTCAGTCACCCATGTCGGGTCTCCGGCAAAAAGATCGTCATACTCGGGCGTTCGCAGGAACCTGACAATACGGAGTTTGATCACGAAATCATCAACAATTTCCTGAATCTGTTCTTCGTTCAGAACACCATGTTCCAGATCACGTTGGAAATAGATGTCGAGGAACGTCGAAGTGCGGCCCAGAGACATCGCGGCGCCGTTTTGCTCCTTCACCGCGGCGAGGTATCCCAGATAGAGCCACTGCACGGCCTCGCGGGCATCTCGCGCCGGTCCGGAAATATCAAAACCGTAGCTCTTCGCCATTTGCTGAAGCTCTTTAAGAGCCCGAATCTGTTCGGAAAGTTCTTCCCGATCACGGATGATCTCGTCTGTTGACTGTAAAGAATCGAGGTTCTCCTTTTCTTCTTGCTTGCGTTCTATGAGGTGCGCAACTCCGTACAACGAGACTCTGCGGTAGTCTCCGATGATCCGGCCGCGCCCATAGGCGTCAGGCAGTCCTGTGAGTATGTGAGAGCTGCGGCAGCGACGAATGTCCGCAGTGTATGCATCAAAAACGGCGTCATTGTGAGTCTTTCGGTATTTCGTGAATGCATCGACAATGTGCTGATCCAGCTTATAGCCGTACGTCTTCAGCGCGTTTGCAACCATGCGAAACCCGCCATTCGGCATGATCGCGCGCTTCAGAGGGGCTTCGGTCTGCAGTCCAACGATGATTTCATTGTCTTTGTCGATATATCCGGGCCCGTGAGCGGTGATGGAACTGGGGATCAGAGATACGTCTAACACTCCTTTCTTTCGCTCTTCCAGGAAGAGTTCGTTCAGACGACTCCAGATCATCTTTGTTCTGTTGGTGGCCGGAGCTAGAAACGAGTCGTCTCCCTCATACTGTTTGTAATTTTGCTGAATGAAGTCTCGAACGTTGATCTCGGTTTGCCACAGGCCGGGTTGGAATCCGACCCAAGGGCTCGTCATCTTTTCCGCTTGAACTTGATCGATAGATACAGTCGCCATGGTCCTCTCACCTTTAAATTAGGCCGCCGTTTGTAGAAGCCCAAGCAGCGCGCCCGTATGGCGAGCAATCATGAGCTCTTCGTTCGTGGGGATGACCCAGACAGAAACTTTGCTGCGTGACGAAGAGACGCGGGGTCTTCTGCCGGTGTTGGCTTCGGGATCCAACTCCAGACCTAGCCAGGAACAAGCCTCACAAATGCGTTTTCGAATCTCAGGGGAGTTTTCTCCGATGCCGGCGGTGAATACGAGTCCATCCAGCCCGCCTAACACAGCTGTCAGAGATCCGATTTCTTTCGCTGCACGGTATACAAAGTAGTCGAGAGCCAGGCGTGCATCCGGCTGATCGCTGGAGAGTAACTCCCGCATGTCATTGCTGATGCCAGAGATCCCCAGAAGTCCGGACTTCTTGTAGAGAAGGGTCTCAACCTCTTTTGCCGACATGCCAAGGTTCTGGAAAAGATAGAGGATGACGCCGGGATCCAAGGCGCCGGGCCGTGTACCCATACAAAGTCCATCGAGCGCCGTGAATCCTAAGGTGCTGTCTACGCTGACCCCCGCTTTCATCGCGCACATGCTGGCGCCGCTGCCGAGATGTGCCACGATTACGCGGCCGCCGGCAATTTCTGGAGCGACTTCAGGTAACACGGAAGCGATGTATTCATAAGAAAGGCCGTGAAACCCATAACGTTGCAATCCGGACTTGCGAAGGTCTTTGGGGAAAGCGATCAGTTTGGCTGTTGCTGATTGAGAGCTGTGAAAGCTTGTATCGAAACATGCAATCTGAGGAACGTCGGGCATCCGCTCAACGATTCTTTCTATCGCGGCGAGATTGTAAGGCTGATGCAGTGGAGCAAGGGGAATCAGTTCGTAGAGGTCCACCAGCACGTCCCGTGTCACAAGCACTGGTCGATCGTATTTAGCGCCACCGTGCACGACGCGATGTCCTACGCCGCAAAGGTGGGCAGAGCCGAATTTGGAACGAAGCCATGAACCGAGAGCGTCGATCGCGGCACGACCGTCCTTTATGGTTGCGTCCAACGACGTCTTGGCCAGAACCTCACCGTTGCCATCCTTCGCGAACAACATCGGTGACGTTCCAATGCCTTCAATCTGCCCCTTGGCTTCAGGCCGCCATGATTGTCCGGGCGGACGGCGAAGGACGGAGAATTTCAGGCTGGAAGACCCAGCGTTGACTATAAGCGCGTGTTCACCCATGAGCGGCCTTATCCCTTCTTCCGTCGCGAGTGGGCTGCCATCATGGCAACCGCGCAACTCGCGATTCGTGATCGAACGCTGTCCGCGCGGCTAGTCAGGATGATCGGCACGCGGGCCCCCAAAACAATCCCGGCACTGTCTGCCTTGGCGAGAAACGTCAATTGCTTGGCGAGAATGTTCCCGGCTTCGAGGTCAGGCGCCAGCAGGATATCGGGATCGCCGGCCACGTCGGACTGGATGCCCTTCGTCTTTGCGGCGTCCTTGCTGATTGCGTTGTCAAAGGCCAACGGGCCATCGAGGATGCCGCCTTTAATCTGTCCACGCTCCGCCATTTTGCAAAGAGCGGCAGCGTCAATCGTGGCCGGCATTTTCGATGTCACTGTTTCAACCGCTGCAAGAATCGCAACATTCGGCCACTCCCGACCCAGGGCAACGGCGAGGTCAATCGCGTTTTGGCAGATATCAACTTTGTCTTCCAATGTTGGAGCAATGTTGATTGCGCCGTCAGTCACAATCAGCACCTTGTGATACGTGGGCACATCCATGACGAAGGCATGACTGATTCGGCGAGCGGTGCGAAGGCCGCCGTCACGAGAAACCACGGCACCCATCAGTTCGTCAGTGTGCAGGCTTCCTTTCATCAGGAGTTCTGCCTTGGCTTCCCGAAGCAATTCAACAGCTTTCACAGCCGATGCGTGACTGTGTGCAGCATCGACAATCTGGAATCCCGCGAGATTTATTCCCGCGGAGTTCGCCGCGGATTGGATTTTCTCGCGGGGACCGACCAGGATCGGCACTATGAGGCCTTTGTTCGCTGCCTCTACGGCTGCAGAAAGGGATGTCTCGTCACAGGGATGCGCTATTGCCGTGGGAATTGGCTCTAGGCTCTTGCACCTTTCGAGGAGTTGTTCGTATTTGCCAGTTCCTGTTTGCCTTTCCTGCACCACGCTGATCACTGTATGCCTCCTATTTCAAATTGAGAGCTTGGGACGGGCTGCGCGGCCCGTTTCACGTAAGCAGAAGCTGAGTGTGATGGCGATCGCCACACCCAAGAGAAGAGGCGCAAACGCTATCTGATAGTGCTGCTGCTGCATCACGTCGGCGCCTCCGGAGAGGCGATGCAGGACCCATCCAAAGACTGGTCCGAGCAGCGCACTGAAGGTGAAGTTAAGAAAATTGACGACTCCGGTAGCGATCCCGCCCAACTGCGGAGGATTCACTTCTTTAATAACGGTGTAGGGCAACATGGCGGCACCGGACGCGATACCCGCAACCAGGCCCAGCACGTACGGAGGAAGTCCATCACGGCTTCCGAAGAGGATCCAAGTCAAGCACGCCAGCAAAAGTGCTGCGGATGCAATGATGACCGGCTTTCGACGTCCAAGACGATCGGACAAGAAACCTAGCAGCGGACATCCGATGATCCATCCCAGTGGGACCATCGATGTACGAATCACGGCTGATGCGTAATCGAATGCGTGCGCCTCCTGCAGGTAGCGAACACCCCAGATCATGTCGAAGATTGTTGTAGGGATGAACAGCAGACCTGCAATCAGGCCGCACAAGATGGACTGAGGATTCTTAAAGACAAGATAAAAGCTTTGTACGATGCCCGACTCGGTGCTTCTCTTCTCGGTCGGACTAGCCTTTGGCAAAAGAACAAACAACAGCGCTGCCAGGATAAGAACTGCAACGCCTAGTCCCATCCAAAACGTATTCCAGGCAAGCCCCTTCGCAATCCATGGGCCTACGATGAATTGTCCGGCTGCACCCCCAGCCATTCCAAACATCTGCGTTGCGCCGACAAGCGTTGCTGCTTTGGAAGGAGGAAAGTACTCGCAGGCAATGTAGATTGCACCGACCGGCGCAAAAACCCCACCGACACCCTGAAGCAGACGGCCGATGCTTCCTGTAGTGCCGTCACCCGTTGCGAACAACAACGCTCCAATACCGGCTATGGCCGCTCCAACAGGAACAACTTTGCGTGGACCCAGCCAGTCCATTCCGGCACCCGCGACCAAGCTGAAGGGAGAGTAACCGTAGTAGAAGAGGCCGATTATCCCCGCCATACCGACCGCACTCACTCCGAAGGCACTGGACATCTCCGGCAGCATGACCGAGGGGGCGGAACGCAGCACATATTGGAAGAAGTAATAAATCGCGGCGACCAACCATGCAATCGCCGCGACTTTGACGTCCACTAGTGGCCTGGATTCGTTTCCGGAGCGAGGAACAAGGGTCGGACCCTTTCCGACGTTCGGTGTTTTCGTTTCGGTCGCCATGACGTGTGAATTAACAGAGCACCACCGACACGGCTAAGCCGCCCTCAGAAGTCTCCTTGTACTTGGCATTCATTTCCTTCGCGGTGAGTGCCATCGCTGAAATGGTGGTATCCAGATCAACGCGGCGTTCTTCAGGAATTTCTTCGCTTGCAATGCAATAAGCTGTCCAAGCCTTCACGGCGCCGTACGCGCACCGTTCAATGCATGGGACCTGCACGTACCCAGCAACCGGATCGCAAGTCATACCAAGATGATGTTCGAGCGCAGATTCGGCGGCATTCGAGACTACCTTCGGAGGAGCCCCAAACGACTGAGCGATCATCGCCGCGCCCATAGAGGATCCAACACCAACTTCAGCCTGACAGCCGCCTTCTGCTCCCGAGAGCGTTGCATTGTGCTTGCAGAGATATCCGATCGCAGCAGCAGCCAGGAACCCGTCGCGGATCTTCTGCTGGGGAGTTTTGAGATCATTCAGAGACTTCACGACTGCGGGGATGATTCCCGCCGATCCTGCGGTAGGCGCGGTTACAATGATATGGCCGCGGGCATTCTCCTCGCCCATAGCGAAGCCATAAGACGCAATCCGTGTGACCGCCTTGCCAGCATCTCCCTTGGCTGAGTTTTTCAAGTTGCGCTGCATCGCTTCCGCTTTACTGTGCAACTTGATAGGCCCGGGAAGTACGCTGTCCACCGAGAGTCCAGTATTGACGCCCCGCAGCATGACCTCTGATACCTGATCGAGAAATTCCCAGACATCCTTTTCGCTTTTGCCCGAGATCGCCAGTTCATTCGCCAGCAGCAGCTGGGGAAGCGGAATCTTGTCATCGATCAAGTATTTCTGGAGGTCCTTCGCATGTTCATAGGGATACTTCGGTTGCCCTTTGTCCGGCGGCTTGTAACCCTTCCACTCGATGAATCCGCCGCCAACGGAGTAATACTCCAGTTCATAGAGCGTTTCATTTCCGGCGAGCAGCTTCGCCGTCATCGTGTTCGGGTGATGGAATTCACCTTTTGGGGCATCAAAGACGATGTCGTTCAACGTCAGATTAAGCGTGGTGGGACCGAGTGTAACCTTATGCGTTTCGTTGGGATTGTTGGCAAGTGAATCCAGAAACTCTGGCGGACATGTGGCAGGAGCTTTTCCCAGCAAGCCGGCGAGTGAAGCCCGGTCGGTTCCATGCCCTTTACCCGTCGCACTCAAGCTTCCATACAGATGAACTTTCAAAGCGGTTGCGCGTTTAAGTTGATCCTCTGGAAGCTTGGACACACGCTGAAAGAAGTCGTACGTAATACGCATCGGCCCCATCGTGTGAGAGCTCGAGGGGCCAGGACCCATCTTGTAAAACTCCTCGAGGGTCGTCATGATCGGGCCCTTGGAGGACTGCACCACATTGAGCTCTGGAGAAAGTGCGGGCTGCGCAGGCGGTGGAGCAGCAGCCTCCGCGGGCTGCTTCTCTGTGCATCCAGCGAGGATTGCGGCTGCAGATGCTGCCAGGGCCGTGTAACCAAATTGACGTCTGCTAAAACCAGTCGGGGCGTCGATTTTAGTAGTGCTAGGGCCGCACGTCGAGCACGTACTGGTACCGCACGAGCCGCATGAGTCTTTGGGATTATTGAGTACTTGCAAAGGATTGTTCATTGCTCTTCTCCATTCGCGATTCACGGCAGGAATTCATTGGAACCGCTCGGTCGATTCAACGTTAATAATTGCTGGGAGCTTAATGAAATCAATTGCAGCCCACGTTCGGACCGCAGAACACAGGTTGCCTTCAATAAAATGTCGAATACCGCGCCATCCAAGTGAACTGTCAGTAGTACTAGGGCGCACTAGTTGAGCTTGCGAGGGTTGAACCCAATTCGCGTGTCGTGAGCGCCGTCCTAGTGAAGCCCACTCGCAGCTGAAAACAAATCAGAACGCGAATCCCTTCTTCCAGTCGTACTTGAACGAGAACTGCATTCGATAATCGTTCACGTTAAATCCATCCTTGAAGTTCACTCGGCGGCCGTATATGAACTCTCCGCCGACCATAACGGGAGGAACAGGATGGTAGAGAAGATTCGTGAGGGCATAGTGCCCCTGATGATAGTCACTCGGTGTCTGGGCATCAGAGTTTTCAATGTTTACGAGCGAATAGCCGATCGAACTGCTGAAGTGGCTATTCCAGTTGTGGTCGATAAAGGAAACGACTCCCAAAACCGGCAAGGCGACTCCCTCGATTGGCTTGAGCGGATTCGAAAGGTTGTTCTTCACGCCAACATCGATTGGTGCATCGTTCATATAGTTTTGAATGCCAGCACCGTAAACGACCGCGAAGCGTCCAACATCCTTTTTCGTGATGTTGACACTCGAAGTCACGTTGACCCCCCAGCCGAGAGCGTCGCCGCCGAGGTCAAACTGGGGATTGGGCGTGGTATTCACCCATGAGATTTTTCGGAAGATCCCTGCTACTTGTAGGTGTCCCCACTCACGCATCAAGCGAACTTGCCAGGAGAAATCCGGCATGTCGAATTTCGGTTTTACATTCTGTAACTCGACGCGATCGGAATAGATTCCGCCGTCAGCACTTGCACCTGGGCGCTCCACGGCGAAGATGAGCCGCAGCCTGTCATTCTGGATGGGAGCCCATCGCGCCTGCACATTTCGGAAGAAGACCATACCATTCGGCCCCCAGTACTCGATGGAGTTGGGGAACACATCAATGTCCATGAAGGGACTCCACGTCTGGCCTGCTCCGAAGTGACCCAACTCCCCGTATGCGTGCCTCAAGCGGAACGTCGTCTGTCCAGCGTCAACGCCGGTTCCGAAGAGTTCAAATTCGAAGATGGTCTTGAGATCGCCGAGCCCGGTCGGCGTCGACGTCTTCACACCGAAGCGTGTCTGACGCACACTGAAGTAAACCTTGCCGTCTGGCGCATATTGGTCCTTAAACGATGCGAGCTGCGTAGGCCGCATCACGTCGAACCAATTTGGGTTGGTTTGACCGAACTCGTAGCCGGCATCCATCATCACGTGTCCGTAGAGATCAACCGTGTTCTTCTTTTTCTCCGGCTTTGCTTCGGCGGGCGTCTCTTCAGCTTCTTGTTCCGCTCTCACGACAACAGTTGTTGTCGTGGTGGCAGGCGCAGGTGCCTGTTGATTCTTGTTGAGTTGTCCCTTGAGTTCTTCTATCTCCTGCTCAAGTTTTTGCAGTTTGTCCCTCATTTGCTGCACGTCTTCGCTCTGGGATTGAGCTTGGCTCGGGAGAATGAGAGCGAGGAAAATTGCGGCCAAAATCGAAACGAATCGGATGAACGCGTTAATACCCGTGGATATCTTCATACACCTCCCCCGTATATGAAAATCGCAGACCAAAGCCCCGAACGAGAACTGGCACTAGTGCCAGTGCCGCAATTCGGAAAGAGTTTGCTGACGGTTTCTCGTGTAGATCCGATGCAATCGGCGATTAGGTGATGCGTGAGCGGGAGCTTGAAGGAGTGATGATTCCTGCCGGTATCTTCGTTGCTTACGGCAAAGTTACCGGTTTGCCGCGACCTCTAATTCCTTCGTCCGCGCTCCAAAAGGCGTTCGATGCCAGGGGTCCGAAGGGTAACGTTTCGTGGGAAAGTGGGCAACAGGAAGGCTATCTTTGGGGAGTATGATCTGGTCAGAATACATAGGGCCGCCAGACGGTGTCGAGACGGTCTGCTCTCGCTCGTGACACCGGCAAGCAGAAGGCTGAGGCGGAGAGGAGTTTGGACTGATGATGAAAACGGGGGGACAAATTTTGTGGGAATGCCTGGAACGCGAGGGCGTGACAAATGTCTTCGGATATCCAGGCGGCGCGATCCTGCCAGCCTACGATGCACTGAAGCACAGCAAAATCCATCACGTGTTAGTGCGACATGAGCAGGGGGCTGCTCACATGGCAGATGGTTACGCGCGTGCCAGCGGCCAGGTTGGTGTTGCTGTAGCGACATCAGGTCCCGGAGCGACGAATCTGGTGACCGGCATTGCAACCGCAATGCTGGATTCCTCCCCCATCGTTTGCATCACCGGGCAGGTGGGTAGCAAGTTGATCGGCTCGGATGCGTTTCAAGAAGTCGACATTACCGGCATCACCCTTCCGATCACCAAACACAACTACCTGGTAACCCACGCAGCGGAGTTGGCGCGTACACTCCGCGAAGCGTTTTATGTAGCGCGATCCGGGCGACCGGGTCCGGTCTTGGTGGACATCACTAAGGATGCGCAGCAGTCCTCTTGCGAGTTCGATTGGGAATCCGCCAAACCGCAACTACCGGGATATAGGCCGAATCTCTCTCCCGAGCCGAAGGAATATGAGGAAGCGCTGAAATTGATTCACAACGCCAAGCGCCCCGTTATTCTGCTTGGGCATGGGGCGATTGTTTCAGGGGCCACGCACGAGGTACGCGATCTGGTAGAGGCCTCGGGGATTCCGGTCGCACTCACTCTTCTGGGATTGGGAGCATTTCCCTCCTCACATCCACTGAATCTCGGAATGATGGGCATGCATGGGGAGGCGTGGGTGAACCACACCATCCAGGAGGCGGACTTATTAATTGCGCTCGGTATGCGTTTCGATGACCGCGTCACGGGAAATCTGAAGACCTATGCGCCCAACGCCAAGAAGATTCATGTTGAGATCGATCCGGCCGAGATCAACAAGAATGTAAAGGTGGACGTGGCGCTGGTCGGAGATCTACGAGATGTCTTGCGGGCGCTGCAGCCGAAGATCAAAACTGTCGATCGCCACGAATGGCTGGATTCTATCGACCGGTTGAAGGGCGACTCAGCGGTTCGAGATATTCAAAACTTGCCTGATAGTGGGCACCTCTATGCGGCGCACGTCATTAACGACCTATGGCGGGAAACCCGAGGAAGCAACACCACGGTGGTGACCGACGTCGGGCAACATCAAATGTGGGAAGCGCAGTACTTCAAGCATGAAGAGGCGCGTTCGCTGATTACCTCCGGCGGACTCGGGACCATGGGGTTCGCACTACCGGCGGCAATTGGAGCGAAGGTCGCGCGTCCGGAAACGGATGTCTGGGTTGTGGTGGGAGACGGCGGCTTCCAAATGACGATGGCCGAGCTCGCCACAATTGTGCAGGAGAATTTAAAGGTCAATATAGCCATCATTAATAACGGCTACCTTGGAATGGTCCGGCAATGGCAGGAGTTCTTTTATGACAGCAATTACCAGGCAACGCCTCTGCTGAATCCGGATTTTGCAAAAGTGGCCGAAGCCTACGGAATTCGAGCCGACACCGTTACCCAGCGCTCTCAAGTTGTGCCCGCGGTGCAATCGGCGCGGCAATACGGCGGACCAGTACTGATCAACTTTCAGGTGGAGCAGGAAGATACGGTCTACCCCATGGTTGCAGCAGGAGCGGCCTTGCACGAAATGATTCGGCGGCCCAGTCCGATCGTCGAGACTTCCGCCGACGAGTAATCCTATGCTGAACACATTCGTGGTGTATGTCGAAAATAAGCCGGGCGTGCTGACTCGAGTGGCATCTCTGTTTCGCCGGCGCGCCTTCAACATTGACTCGCTCACCGTGGGGCGGACGGAAAAGCCTGAAGTGTCGCGCATGACTATTACGGTTGATGCTGATCAGGATCAGGCGCGACGCATTGAAGCCAACCTGTACAAGCTGGTGAATGTTCTTCTGGTTGAGAACATTACCGCCGAGCCGACAATTGTGCGCGATCTCGCGATGATCAAAGTGGCGGCCACTCAAGCGGCCCGATCGCACGTCCTGGAGTTGGCGGGAGTGTTCCGCGGGCGCGTGGTGGATGTGGCTCCGGAGTCCCTCATCATCGAAATCACCGGAGATGAAGACAAGATTGACGGCCTGTTAGAAGTGCTCCAACCCTACGGCGTGCTAGAGATGGTGCGCACCGGGATCGTCGCGATGCGACGAGGAAGCAAATGCTCGTCCGTAGTGTCGTCGGCAAACCCTCTGAGCCAGGCTGCCGGAGATGACGACGGCGACGGCGTACAGTACTCCGTTTAGCTCCACGAGTTCAGAAGCTGCACGGTTGCTATGGGCGATTCTGCGGCCATGTTCATAAGCGGCAGTTGTCGTTCCAGGGCTCATAGCCGTAACTATTAGCAAGGCAATTCCATTTTGGAACCAGCCGGTTCCGCGCGGAAGCCGCTGCACAAGCACTACACGACCGAACATGTACCGATGGATGTTTCGGCTGTACTTTTGTGTCCTTTCGCTTGCCTCTGAGATCAAAGACACTCCTCTGTAGGTTCTAAGTCCCAGTCCGTTAATGCGCCGGCGAATTGGTACGTCGACGGATCATTCTAAGGAGCCGTTGTGAGCAGCAAATATCCCCCAAGGGAACGGTTGTCCCTTTTCGTTGTTTTTGTCTCTGTTCTTATTGTGTTGATGTTTTCGTCGGGCTGCGGTAATCCAAGCGTGCCCGTTAGCAATTCCACTCAGCCCACACCTCTTTCAGATAGCAACACCACCACCACTGTCCCTATTCTTCTTTTTAGCGGAACGGGTACCTCTGCCAGTGACGTAACCGCAGTCCAATCGGTTTTATCTACTCTCAATCTCAAGTATTCAACCGCCAACAATGCTCAAATCGAGGCGATGAGCGAGTCGCAGCTCGCAGCCTACAAGCTACTCATTGTGCCCGGCGGAAATTCCATCAAGATCGGAAATAGTCTCTCGAAAGCCGCAACCACCAACATTCACAACGCAGTGACAAATGATGGACTTCACTATCTAGGAATCTGCGCCGGAGCCTTTTTCGGCGGCTATTCCATGTATAACGGGCTGAATCTGACCAACGGCGTCTGGTTTAATTTCTACGCCGATGAGAATCTAGGCATCCACAAAGAAGCCGTTATGCTTTCATTCCCCAACAGTCCGTCGTTGGATATGTACTGGCAGGATGGGCCGCAGCTGTCAGGCTGGGGCTCGATTATTTCGAAGTATCCGGATGGCACTCCAGCTATGGTGGAAGGAAAGTCCGGAAACGGTTGGGTGATGTTGTCGGGTGTCCACCCGGAGGCTCCAGCAAGCTGGAGAACGGGAATGACATTCAAAACTCCGCTCGCCACGGACCTGGCCTATGCTGGAACATTGGTGACAGCCGCTTTGAATGGCACTTCTTTGGCTCACTACTGAGTGGAGTGGCTCTCGTCGTTTCGATAGATTCCGTGCTTGGAAAAGGCAGGTTCTGATTCACGCCTGCCTTTTTTCTTTGGATTCCGGGGACGCCGGCTCCACTCTTACGTCCCATGTGTTATCGATGTAAAAATCTCCGGAGGCTCCCTTTCCGGCCTCGACGCAGAGGGTCGCACAGCGTTGCCGCAGATCGAGTTCAGTCCCACTGGCCTCAAGTTCCAGGTCAACTCGATACAGACCGGGTACGACAGGCAGAACAGGGCACTGAAACTCGATCGTTCCAACGCCCGCTTCCAGGTTGCTGATCTTTCCGGTCGTTTCGCTAGTGAGCTGAGCGCATAAATAACCGCTCGGCCAGTATAACGAGATTCGAAAGGCCACCTCGCGTAACGCAATGGATGCCCGATAACGAAGCCGCGCCACCATCGGATAGCCGGTTCGAACAACATCCCCAGGCTCTTTCGAGAAGAACGAAATTCCGAGGCATTCTGCCTGCTTGTCCGGATCCAATTCTTGGGTATCGGGATTTGGAATCGCCAGTTTCTGATAAGTATCGATGACCGCGCGAGGTCCTCCCTCCATCATGATCCGGCCGCGATCGAGCAGGATAGCCCGGTCACAAATACGATAGACAGAAGCGAGATCGTGGGAGACGAATACGATTGTCCTACCACTCTTTCGCAAGGTTGAGATTCGATCCAGACACTTCGCCTGAAAGGCGACATCACCGACGGCCAGGACCTCATCAAGCAGAACGATATCTGGCTCGAGGTGAGCGGCGACCGCAAAGCCAAGCCGGACGTACATCCCGGAGGAATACCGCTTGACCGGAACATCGATATATTTTTCCATCCCGGAGAAATCAACGATGCTGTCCATCTTGCGACTGATCTCAGCTCGCCGCATTCCTAGCATTGCGCCGTAAAGGTATACATTTTCCCGGCCTGTTAGTTCGGGATGGAATCCGGAACTGACTTCGATCAGAGCGGCCAGCCTGCCACGAATCGTGATCGTTCCGCGAGTCGGGGCGGTAATCCCTGACAGAAGCTTCAAGATGGTTGTCTTGCCAGCGCCATTGTGACCGACAATCCCGAGCGCCTCGCCCTCATTCACTTGAAAGCTGACATCCTGTAGCGCCCACATCTCCGCGGAATGACTGCCGAGAGATGAATACCAATGTCTGGGCGCGCTCGCGTCGGGAATGAAATAGCGCTTGGAGATTCGATCTAGGTTCAAATCAATCATGTGTGACGCTCAGACTAGGTCGGCCATAGCCGCTTCAGATGCCTTGAAATAGGCATATGCCAGCAACAGGCTCAAAATCGCCAACCCGGCGGTCAGGCCCAATAGACGAGGGTCCGGCGAGTGCCCGTAGAGAATCGCTCCCCTGAACATATCGATCGCGCCTGCAACCGGATCCAACAGGTAAAGACCACGGATTCGTTGCGGCACTGCCTGAAGAGAGTAGACGACTGGTGTCGCGAACATCCAAACCTGCAATACAAACGGCAATGCGAGGCCAACATCGCGAAAACGCACATGAACGGCCGCGAAAAAAAGAGCGATGGCAGCGGCGAAAATGCCGAGCCCAATCAGAATCGGAATCGCGTATAGCACATTCCAAGTGAGGGACACGCGATAGAACATGAGCATGCCGGCCAGGATGACGGAAGCGATGAGGAAATCGACTACGCCCGCCGCGAGGTAGGACAAGGGAATGATTTCGCGCGGAAAATACATCTTGGTCAACAGCGTAGGGTAGGCAATCATGCCGTTGACTGCATTGCCGATCGAACCGGAAAAGAAGATCCAGGGAAGCAATCCGCAGAACACGAATGCGGGATAAGCAGTTCCATTCGTGTTCACCTTCGCGACATGTGAGAACACGAACGTGTAGATGGCCATCAGAGCGAGTGGTTGAAGGCCTGCCCATATCCAGCCCAGCACGGATTGCTTGTAACGCACCTTAAGACGAAAAAGGCTCAATGTATAGAAGAGATCGGAATATTGAGCCAGCGTCCGAAGACCAGTGAAGATCGTACCCGGCGAAAACGACGGTGGACCAATGACTCGCACTCGGCGGTTGGTCGCTGCGGGGTGGTCGTCCGCCGAGTTCCAGATCGCACTGTCTGTTTTTGGCAACGTGTTGGAAGCGGTCACCGGTGAGTCTTCGGGAGCCATTATCGCGCCTGCGGTGCTCTATGCAATGGACTGCTTAATCGAAGATGAGGCTAAGGGCGAGACTGGCATAAGGGAGCGAACCTGTCTGCCATCTTGCGCTTGTCGATTAATCTCGTTCAATCTTGCCGATAGTCTATCCGCAACCAAGGAGACGTGTGGCTGGCGCAAGAATTCAAAGTGCCCACAGTTTACGTCGCAGATTTCAACCCCGCCCGTGGAGCGCTTTCCCCAACCCATTTCTGGATCGCGGACGTAAAAAAATGGCTGACGTGGGCGTTTAAAGAGCAGAACCGGCGCGGCGAAACGGGGAGCGCGAAAACTCGCGCCGGGCCAGTATGCTTCGGCCCATTTCGTTCTTCTTCTGCCTCTACGGTTTACCATTCTTCCGACAGTGCGCGCAGCAGTATCCCATTGTTTTCTAATGGACAACTTTGGAAGAATCCGCAGCCGGTCTTTGTAGTAGTTGAGCATCCAAAGTCCACGCACCAGGGAATCCTCACGGACCCATGTATCCAGAATCGCGAATAGCGCGACTTCTTCCCCCTGTGACTCGAGTTGTTGAATCATCTCCTGGGCAATCAGGGCGCCATTGCACATGGCTCCCAAACAGTAGGGGCCACGCGGTTGAACCTTGCGCATTGCGCTCACATACTGCTCCGCCAGGCTCTGAAGTTCCCGCTGTTCCAGCGGACGCTCCCAAGTGGCCTCGCCAGCGGCCTGCAATTTATAGACACAATGAGGCTGACCTAGAGTCCGGGCTAAGATTCCGAAACCCAGGGTATCCACTCCAGGCTCGGCAACGGCAAAAAATGGGATATTGTGGTCACCCCGGCTGAGTTCCATCAAAAGGGGATCGGGTCGTTTGTCAGAATCTTCATGCAGCAGGATCGCAAGCTCTTCGATGGTGGGGGCGCGAAAGATCGCAGAGACCGGGATCCGTCGCCCCGTGATTCGCTGAATGTGCGCGGTGAGATGTGCTGCAAGCAGGGAGTGGCCCCCGATATCAAAGAAATTGTCGTGAATCCCGACTTTCTCGACACCGATCACACGCTTCCAAACTTCGACCAGGAATTCTCGCTCGCCTTCGTAAGAGGATTCAGAGACCGGAGGCACAGCGGTCCTAGCCGCAACCAGATTATTTTCCTGGGGAGTTGTCTCCGCTATCTGGTTTGTGATCGGCGCATTCGCGATCGTTAACTCATCAATCCTCACTTCGGGGCGGGCGACGAGCTCGCGGAGAACCTGCATGTAGTCTGCAAACATGCGCTCGATCCGCTCTTTCTTAAACAGGCCCGTGTCAAAGTCGATTTGCAGCCACCACTTGCCATCGCTATCTTCAATGAAAGTTGCGGAGAGGTCCAGGATCGAAGTGCTGGCGTTTACCACATATGGGTATGCAACGATGTTCCCAAACTGATGCGAGCGAATTGCCGACTTGATGACAGAGAACATCACCTGGAAAATCGGGTTATAGCTCAGGCTACGCTCGGGGCGAATCATTTCGACTACTTTTTCGAAGGGCACATCCGCATTTCCCAGTGCACCAATGGTCGTTTCGCGCACCTTTGCCAGAAGGTCTACGAAGCGCGGATTCGCAGAAAGATCATCTCGCAATACAAGGGTGTCGACGAAGAATCCGATCAGCGGTTCGGTTTCTACGCGGGTACGACCAGCAACGGGCACACCCACAGAAACATCTGTCTGGCCGCTGTATCGGTGAAGCAGAACTTTGAACGCCGCAAGCAGCAGCATGAACGTCGTAACGTTCTGCTCGTTAGCCAGGGAAGTCGCACCAGAGATTATCTCTGCAGGAACAGCGAAAGTATGACTCAGGCCAGCAAGACTCTGCTCAGCAGGACGAGGAAAGTCAGTTGGCAGTCGTAAAGGAGTGGAAACTGCTTGCAGAGTTCGCCTCCAATACGCAAGTTGATCTTGCGCAAATTCCGCATCCAGCAGTTGGCACTGCCAATCTGCGAAATCTCCATACTGAATGGCAAGTTCTGACAGTTCCGGCTCGCTTCCGTTCGTGTATGCCTTATACAGAGCGGCTAACTCCCTGGTAAACACTTGCATGGACCACGCATCAGTAACCGTGTGATGCATCGTGAAAAGGAGGACATGCTCCTCGGATCCGATGCGGACCAACTTTGCGCGAAAGAGAGGGCCTTTGTTTAGATCGAACGGTTCTGCGGTCTCACGCTTGGCGAATTCGTAGGTGGGAGGAAGCGGGTTCTCCAACTGGGAGAAATCCGTTAGTTGGAGAGATACTTCGTAGCTCGGCTGGACTAATTGGACTAATGCACTGCCGTGGAGTGCGAAGGAAGTACGCAGAGTTTCATGACGGTTTACGACCTGCTGCAAGCTGGATTGGAGCGCTTGAATGTCTAGTTCGCCATAGAGCCACAGTCCAATGTTGACGTTATAAGCAGCCGTGGGCGCCTGTAACTCGTTTAGAAACCATAATCTACGCTGAGCCAGGGATGCGGGATAGATTGCCCACGTGTTCGTGCGCACCGAACCATCGACAGAATCAGCACCGGGTGACTGGGACATGGCGCACAACCGAAGTTGGTTCAGATTGTACTATTGAATTAAGCATTGCCATACACCTTTTGCTGTATGGTTGGGGCCTGGGGTTTAGACGAGTATTTTTAAGGTATAGTTGTGTCCCCGCATGTCTGACGCGAGTTTTGTCCCATCCTTTGGTCAGCAAAGACTGTGGTTTCTGGATCAGCTTGAGCCAGGAACGGCTGCGTATAACCTTGCCCGGGCATTCAGCATTGCCGGGCCTCTCGACGTCGGTGCGCTCCAACGAGCTTTGCAGACCATCGTTTTGCGGCACGCTTCTTTGCGCACTGTTTTCGGCTCTGTGAATGGAGAGTGCCGGCAAGTCGTCCTGCCGGATATCAACACCGACATTCCTGTTCTTGACTTGAGCAAAACGCCCGAAAGCAAACGGGACGCAGAAGCAGTAGCGATCATCAGCGCAGAAGCCAAGAAGCCATTTGATTTGAGTGAAGGCCCCCTTCTCCGGTGTCGTTTGGTTCGACTGGGACCTGAGCACCACATCTTCCTGATGGTCTTGCACCACATCATCGTTGACGGATGGTCCATCTCTATACTTTTCCGCGAACTGACCAGTTGCTACGCCTCGCTACTGAAGGGTGAAAGGCCAGCATTGCCAGCCATTCCCCTTCAGTATGCGGACTACGCTCAGTGGCAGCGCGAGTATATGACTGGTGAAGTTCTTGATCGCCAACTCGACTACTGGAAAAGCAAATTAGCTGACGCTCCGCTGGTGCTCGATTTGGCGACGGATCATCCGCGTCCTGCGATTGCGAGCTGGCACGGAGCGACCGAAGAAATGGTTGTGGATCGCGACGCCCTGGCGACGTTGAAGACGCTTGCTCAAGGCGAGAACTGCACTTTGTTCATGGTTGTCATGGCGGCATTTCAGGCTCTGTTGTGGCGCTACACCAATCAAGGGAGCATCGTGGTTGGTACGCCTGTGGCGGCGCGCAACGAAGTCGAATTTGAAGGACTGGTGGGGCTGTTCGTCAACACTTTGATCTTCCGATGCGATTTCGCGGAGGACCTGACTTTTCGCGAGTTGATGCGCCAGGTCCGGACCTTTGCCCTCGATTCTTACGCGCATCAGGATTTGCCATTTGAAAAGCTGGTCGAGTCGCTGGTGCCACAGCGCTCACTCGATCTGCATCCGCTCTTCCAGGTATTGTTCACGTTCCAGAACATCCCCAAGCAGGTATTCCAGATTCCGGGACTAAGCATCAAGGAGATCGGTTTTGAAACGGGCATCTCAAAGATGGATCTGTCGGTCGAGGTCTGGGACGATGGCGAGCTCCACTGCCAGTTCGAATACCGCACCGATTTGTTCGAGAAATCGACCATCGAACGAATGCTGGGACACTTTGAAAATCTGCTGCGCGCAGGATCAAAGAATCCGGACTTGCGGGTTGGAGCACTAAACATGATGAGCGTCCGGGAACGGGCGCAGGTCTTGACGGAATGGAATTCTACCGCCGCGAACTATGACAGATCGCTGACAATTCCCCAGGCCTTCGAGCGTCAGGTAGAACGCGCTCCAGATGCTGTCGCTGTGATCCATGAAGGTCGGCGCTGGAGTTACAGAGATGTCAATCAGGCTGCCAATCGCGTCGCGCGGCTATTAGTGAAAAAGGGAATAGGCCGGGAATCTCTGGTTGGCATTTTTCTGGAACGNTCGCCAGAGATGGTGATTGCGTTAATGGGGATTCTCAAATCCGGGGCGGCGTATGTACCCATAGATCCTTCGTATCCGAGGGAGCGCACGCGTTTTCTGATTGAAGATGCCAGATTAGCTGCAATCGTCTCGCACTCCTCGGTTAAGCACCTCTCACCCGACGAAATCGAGAATGCTGTGCTTATCGACGACCAGGAAGCCCTTGATCGCGAATCGACCGACAATGTTGGCGTCGCGATTTCAGCTGAAGACCGCGCGTATGTGATTTACACATCTGGTTCGACTGGCGTTCCAAAAGGAGTGGAAGGAATCCATCGCGCCTCGATGAACAGGTTTTCTTGGATGTGGCGGACTTATCCCTTTCAAGATGACGAAGTCTGTTGTCAAAAAACGAATCTGACCTTCGTCGATTCAATTTGGGAGATTTTCGGCCCTCTTCTCGCGGGTGTTCCAAACGTAATCATTCCGCAGGACACCGTTCGCGATCCGCAACTCTTCCTCGACGTACTTGCGCGCGAACAGGTTACCCGAATCGTGTTAGTCCCTTCGCAGCTGCTCGCAATCCTGGAATTCGCTCCAGATCTGAGGCAGCGGGTTCCAAAACTCACGTTGTGGTCATGCAGCGGGGAAGCGCTGCCGGTCGAATTGGCGCACCGTTTTCGCGCAGCGTTTCCAGAAGCAACCATGCTGAATATCTATGGCTCCTCCGAAGTTGCGGCGGATGCGACCTGGCATAGAGTCTCGGAACACGATGCTGGAAATACTGTGGCTATCGGAAGACCCATCAGCAATACCCAAGTCTATGTCGTTGATCGGCACTCGAACGCAGTGCCCGTTGGAATTCCGGGCGAGATCTACATTGGAGGCGACGGTCTTGCTCGTGGTTATTGGAATCGGTCGGAGCTGACGCAACAACGCTTTGTGGAGAACTGGCTTGCTCCTGAGCGCTCGCGCCGGCTGTACAAGACCGGCGACCTAGGCCGTTGGCGGAGCAATGGAGAGATCGAATATCTCGGTCGTACTGATACGCAAGTGAAACTCCGAGGTATGCGTATCGAACTGGGAGAGATTGAATCGGTACTCTGCGGTCATCCCGAGGTGCAGCAAGCGGTCGTGATCGTGAAAGGAGAGGCCGAGCAGCAAAGGCTGTCGGCTTACATGGTGACGACGGCATCCGCTGTTGGAGATCTGCGCAGCTATGTTCGCAGCAAGCTGCCCGAACACATGGTCCCCTCCGAATATTCACAATTGGAGAAGTTTCCGCTGTTGCCCAGCGGGAAAGTCAATCGGGCAGCTCTTGCACAGAGCGGAGCAACGGCCCTGGTCGACGGGCAAGATTGGGTCGGCCCGCGTAATGAAGTAGAAGTGCAACTGGCAACAATCTGGAGCGAGTTGTTAAAGCTTGAGAAAGTCAGCGTTGAGCAAAACTTTTTTGAACTAGGTGGGCATTCGTTATTGGTTCTGCAAATGACGGCGCGCGTTCGTCGAACTTTGGAGGTGGAGCTTCCGGCGCGCGCAGTTTTTGAAAACCCTACGATTTCTGGGCTGGCTGGCGAAGTGGAGAAGGCTCGCGCAGCAGGGCTGACCGTGCGTACTCCGGAACTCAAACGTCGCGCGCCCCGTGCTGAGGATATAAGCCGGGAGCAGTTACTGGCCCAACTGGAAAATTTGTCTCCTGCCGAACTGCAAGTAGTACTGCAGCGCGTCCGTGCGGAAAAACAGGCGCCAGGAGATGGTATGGCTGATTAAAGGTCCGACGATTCGTCCGGCAGTTTGCAAGCCGCTGCCCTGATAAAAGGAGCTCACTCCGATTCTTCGTGAGAGGAGTGGAAGACGGCACTATGTTGGTACATGAGTTGGTCGAGGATATGGCAAAAGCGAATCCTCACGCCATTGCCATACAGGACAAACAACGGCAGGTCACTTATGGGGAATTGCTACGCCGCGCCGATCTGTTAGCTGGCCGCTTGCAGAGATCACAACTTCAACGTGACACTGCGATCGCACTTTTCCTTCAGCGCTCCTGTGATCTCGCAATCGGAGCACTTGGAATTTTAAAGGCGGGGGCTGCCTATCTTCCCCTCGATCCAGCCGATCCCGCGAACCGGGTCTCCATGGCCCTTGA
>AP72_2010_repI_A10DRAFT_1000018_pt1 | contig 23898 bp, 25 predicted proteins | sample AmaPasreplicIA10_FD_9194 | JGI IMG/M metagenome (IMG submission 9194) | reverse complement strand
CAGCGAGGCTTGGACAATCCTGCGCTCGATGTGGCGGTGGAAGCCGCCAATGCTCTTGGCAAGCCGGTGGCGGTCTTCTTTGCTCCGGTTCCTTATTATCCGCACGCCAATCTGCGGCATTACCGATTCTTGAACGAGGGGATTCCTGACATCGCGGATGCGCTTGCCAAAAGGGACATCGGTTTTGTGCTGCGGCACTATCCCAACCACAGCCTGGTGAAATTTTGTGAGGAAGTGAAAGCGGCCCTTGTCGTCGGCGATGAGAATCCGATGCGCGAGCCGGATGGATGGCGAGAGAAAGCAACTCAGAAACTACGGATTCCGCTGTGGACCGTGGATGCGGACGTGATTGTGCACTCGAAACTTCTGGAAAAGGCACAGCATGCGGCTCATACGATTCGTCCTCGATTACAAAAACAACTTAGGAAGTTTCTGGTTGCGTCCGAGAATCCGTGCGCTCGCGTGAAATGGAAGGGGCCTGCAAAACTCACTTCGCTCGATCCGGAGTTCGACATCACACAGGGTTGGGAACTCGATCGCTCGGTTTCTCCCGTTTCCCAGTGGAAGGGCGGCAGTCGAGAGGGACTTCGCCTCTTGAAAGACTTCCTTCAACACAAGCTGCATGGATACAGCACGAAGCGCAACCATCCCGAACTTGACCACACCAGCCGCTTGTCTCCGTATCTGCATTTCGGGCACGTGAGCCCCATAACGGTGGCTCTTGCAGTTCAGGAATCGCATGCGCCCCACGCCGACAAAGACGCATTCCTGGATCAGGTAATCACTTGGCGGGAGCTGTCGGTAAACCTGGTGAAGTTCAATCCGGAGTACGACAACTTCGAAAGCGGCGAACCTTGGGCTCACCGCACACTCGCCAGGCATGCCCAGGACTCACGACCGGTGCTTTATTCCGAACGCCAACTGGAAACGGCGGAGACCCACGATCCCTTATGGAATGCTGCGCAGATGCAGATGGTGCAGACCGGTTGGATGCATAACTACCTGCGGATGTATTGGGCGAAGAAGATCCTGGAGTGGAGCCCGACTCCTGCACAAGCTCATCAGAGGGCGGTGCATCTGAATGACAAGTATTTGCTGGATGGGCGCGATCCCAACGGCTATGCTGGCATCGCGTGGTCGATTGTCGGAAAATTCGACCGTCCGTGGTTCGAACGGCCGATCTTCGGACAGATTCGCTACATGTCAGGCGCGAGCACCGGTAAGAAGTTCGACAGCAAGGCTTACATTCAGCAGAATCTGTCCAGTCCGTTGTTCTGACGAACCTCAGAGCTGGATCGGCTGACAGCGTCGAATCACATCTCGCAGCGGACTGCAGTTGCGTATGTCATGCAGATGATTCAGCGCCTTCTCGGGCGGCCAATTGAATTTCCAATGCAAATAGGCTGCGATTACTGTGGGGGACCGCGTAACCCCGGCGGTGCAATGCACGTAGACACGGTGCCCGGCGGCTACCAATTCATCCAGAACCATCACGCAGAGAGGAAGCTGGCGCTTTAGATCGAGAGCATCAAAATCGATTACACGCACGTTTCGGAATACCAAATTTGCTGCCTCGGCGGCCTTCTTCACGTCGGCAGGAGTCCGATCGCCCAGATCTTCTTCCGATTGCAAACTCAGAATCGCCGTGACGTGCTCTGCTTTGAGCTTCTCGTACTCCTCGGCGTCGCAGGGAGCGGGACCGACAAGCAGGTTCGGCGTAACACAGGCGATGTTCATGTTGCGCGACGGTGTTATCCAATGGCTCGGGAGAATTTCAAAACAGTTTCGTTGAATCCAGAAGAATCGTGACTGGTCCTTCGTTTACCAGTTCGACCTGCATCATTTCCTGGAATCTTCCGGTTTCGCAGCGCAGGCCAGCGGCACGAAGGCGTTCGACAAACAGTTCGTATAAGCGCCGCGCAGTTTCCGGCGCCGCGGCCGCGTCAAATGAAGGGCGCTTGCCGCGGCGTACATCACCGTACAAAGTGAATTGCGAAACTACAAGCACGCTTCCGCCGACATCAAGCACGCTGCGATTCATCTTGCCGTCGGAATCTTCAAAGATGCGAAGGCCAACAATCTTTTCGGCGAGATAGTCGAGATCGGCTTCGTAGTCATCGCGTCCAGCACCGAGGAGGACGAGTAGTCCCATGCCGATTTCACCCGCGATCCAGTTGTTGATGGTGACTTTCGCGCGGCTCACGCGTTGGACAACTGCTCTCATAGGTTTAGCCAGCGAATCCGGTGTTCGAACAATGCTTAGCACGTTTGACCGCGTCACGCGTACCCGTTAGGATCAGGGTTGTTGCAATCTCAAGATAACAGAGGCTTTGGCGTAAAAGAGACGATCCCTTCCTTTACACTAATTCGCCCGGACAATTACACTACACGTTCGCCTGATTCGTACCGTAGACCGTAGAGGTGCCGGGAAAATGATGCGTGATTGCCCGGTCAAAGTAGTCGGCCACGAGGGCGCGACCAAATATCCGAAATTCAAATCTAATTGAGGTAAGCGAGGAGACATATGGCAGCCGTAGACGAGAAGGTAAAGCAGATTATCGTGGAGCAGTTGGGTGTGGATGAGGGCGAAGTAACAGCGAGCGCTTCTTTCGTCGACGATCTCGGCGCCGATTCGCTGGATACCGTGGAATTGGTCATGGCTTTCGAAGAAGCATTCGATATCGAGATTCCCGACGAGGACGCGGAAAAGATTCGCACCGTGCAGGACGCGGTCGACTACATCGGCAAGCACGCTAAAGCAGGGAAGTAGTGTTTTTCGCCCGATCACAATTTTTCTTTCGACTCACTTGATCCCGTCGAACTCGTCATGGCTCTCGAAGAAGCGCTTGATATCGAGATTCCCGACGAGGACGCGGAGAAGATTCGCAACGTGCAAGATGCGATCGACTACTTCCGACGCAAGAAAGGCAATCTGAATTGACGCGCAGGGTCGTCGTCACCGGGCTTGGGCTGATCTGCGGCGTGGGCAATTCCACCGAAGAGGTGTGGAAGGCCCTGCTTGCGGGCAAGAGTGGGGTGACTCGCATCACCGGTTTTGATGCCAGCAACTTCGCTTGCCAGATCGCCGCTGAGGTCAAGAACTTCGACCCCCTGAAGTACATTGAGAAGAAAGAAGTCAAGAAGATGGCGCGTTTTATCCACTTCGCGATTGCGGCGGCGGATGAAGCGATGCAGATGTCCGGACTAAAGGTCACGCCCGAAAATGACGAACGCATTGGGGTTCACATCGGTTCGGGGATAGGCGGATTCGACATCATCGAGCGGGAACATAGCAACCTGATGGAGGGTGGTCCGCGCCGTATCTCGCCTTTCTTTATTCCCTCGGCCATTATCAATCTCGCCGCCGGGCAGGTTTCCATGCGTTACGGCGCCAAGGGACCCAACGAAGCCACTGCCACGGCTTGCACGACCAGCGCGCACTCCATCGGAGATTCATTCCGCATCATTCAGCACAATGACGCCGACGTCATGATTGCGGGCGGTACTGAGGCTGCCATCACCCCCATGGGTGTAGGCGGATTCGCTGCTATGCGCGCCCTTTCGACGCGCAATGACGAGCCTGAAAAGGCCAGCCGTCCCTGGGATCAAGGCCGCGACGGATTCGTAATCGGCGAAGGTTCGGGAATTATGATCCTGGAGGAACTGGAGCACGCGAAGAAACGTGGCGCACCAATTCTTGCCGAGGTGGCCGGATACGGTATGTCAGGCGACGCATACCACATCACGCAACCGGCTCCGGAGCATGAAGGAGGCTTCCGCGTGATGCGCAACGCCGTTCGGGATGCCGGAGTCAGCGCTAATGTAGTTGGATACGTAAACGCGCACGGCACTTCAACTCCGATTGGCGACACTCTGGAGGCTCACGCCATCCGGAATTTCTTCGGCGATCACAAGCTTGCGGTGAGTTCTACCAAATCGATGACTGGACACCTGCTGGGCGGCGCTGGAGGTCTCGAGGCTGGGATTACCGTCCTTGCGTTGCGCGATCAGATGCTGCCACCGACGGTCAATCTCGAAAATCCCGACCCCGACACTGCCGGCATGGACCTGGTTCCGAACCAGACCCGAAAAGCCAGCTTCGAATACGCCATGTCGAATTCGTTCGGTTTCGGCGGAACGAATGGCGCGCTGCTGTTCCGCCGTTGGAGCGACTAGTCTGCGGGCCTCTCCGCACTATTAGAAACCCCTGATTTTACGCGGCTTTTTCCTTCGTAATGTCCTTTCTCCCGCGGCCGCATTTTTGGTAATGAACCTTCTCTCGCCGCGTGTTGGCCCTTTGGAACTTTGCAGACCGCCCGGTCGGACGCACAATGACGATCGCAAGTGGAGTCTTCCCCAAACATGGATAAAGCTTTCGCGACTACCCTCACACCCTCTGCCAGTCCGCGCAAAGCTGCTGCCCGCGCCGCATTGGTAGGCTTTAATGATGTTACCCATTCCGTAATCGCAGACTGCTTCCGTCAGTTCGGCATCGAGCCGGTACCCGTCACAGCGGATGCTCAGGACCGTTTGCGGCGAGAAAAGTTCGAAGCCTGTGTGTTGCCGCTGGGCGGATGGTCCGATTCCGAGTCCATCATGGAAGCGGCGCGCAGCTCGCGCTCGAACAGCCGCTGTGTCATCTACGGTGTCGGCGGCAGTGCGCAGGATGCGATGCGCTTCTCCAGATACGGCATCAATGCGATGTTTCAGGAACCGCTCGAGCGGGCCGCGATGCTGAAACTGGTGCGGGCCACCAGGCTCCTGGTGCTGCACGAATTCCGTCGCTACGTCCGGATTCCGGTCATGACCGAAGTTTCCATTGTTGGCGATGGGCGTCGGGTAAGCGCGAGCAGCATCGAAATCAGCTCGGGTGGCATGTCGATCAAGACCGGTGAAGACTTCTCGACGGGCGTCAACGTTGAAGTCTCGTTTGCGCTGATGACCTTGCCTCGAGTCCTCGTGCGTGGAACTGTGAGCTGGAATAAGCCCAAGTCGATTGGAGTGCGTTTCGACACGAGTGACGACCGCCGTTTGAAGATCAAGAGCTGGATCGATTCGTACCTGGAAAATTAGACAGGGGGCCAGCGCTTAGGGGCTAGGGGCCAGCTGGCACTGGCGAACATGTCCATGCTCTGCTAACTGACCCCTGACCCCTGCCAATTACAATAGGCTTCGTGCCCGAAGCTACACCCCGAGAAATCACCCCATCCGCTCAGCCCGAATCTGGGCCCCGACGCTGGACTCTGCGACAACGCATCGTTCTGAGCCTGATAGTCGCTGTTGGAACTCTGGTGATCCGCCTCATTGGTTGGACGTTGCGTATTGCGGTCTCATCGGAAGAAGGTGGACAGCAAACTCTGGAGCAGCGTCCCCTGGTCGCGTCTTTCTGGCATTCCTGCATCATTCCCTCGACATACATCTGGCGCGACATGGGAATCCGCGTCATGAGCAGCTTCAGCTACGACGGCGAATACATGGGCCGCATCATCAGGCAATTCGGATTTGTGCCTGTAAAAGGATCCAGCAGCAGGAATCCAATCCGTGCCCTCCTCGGCCTGCGTCGCGCGCTGGAACAGGGCTGGACCGTCGCGTTTACTCTCGATGGTCCGCGCGGGCCACGTCACAAAGTCAAAATCGGCCCGACAGGATTGGGGCGCTCAACGGGTTTGGCCCTGACTATGTTTCACGTCGGAGTCGAGAAAGGATGGAGTCTCAACAGCTGGGATCGCATGGTGATCCCGAAGCCGTTCTCACGCGTCCTGGTTCGTTTCGGAAAACTGATTTACGTCCCAACCGACGCCAGCGATGAAGACCTTGCGCGCTACAACGAAGAACTGCAAGCAGCTCTCGACCGTGTCTGTGAGTTTGCAGAGGCGAACGCCGGCAAAGCAGGGACGAGCGAGTTTCCGTATTACAGGTGAAAGTGACTTAACAGCCGGGCGAGGCCAAGCGGCAGAAACCCAAATCAGTCAATGACGCTTGGCCGTTGTGCACTACATCCGTTCGTCGGTTCTGGCGTACTTCGGTCTTATGCTGGCCGCAAAGGACTGACCTACAATCTCTCCGTTCCGAACAACAAAAGTGTCGGTGGCAAGTTCATAAGTGTTATCTGCCGTTTCTGCACTCCACAGAATGTATGCATGTTCGCCGTCAACCCAGCGTTGCTGCATGGTGAATGAGGAACCTGGCTTGGCGAACTCCGATATAAGCGCTTCGAAAAAGCGCCTGATCTGTTCGCGACCTTTGAGCGGTCCTCCGGGCACAAAGAACACTGCATCCGGTGAATAGTCCGATACGACGGCATCAACATTCGACATAGCGAATGATTGCAGGTGACGATCCAGTACAGTGCCAGTGGATATTTTCATAGTTGCTCCTTGAGTGATGTGGTCCGATATTTCTCCCTCAATATTTGGGCTCTTATCAGCGGGTCAGACGTTCTCGATGTCTCTGTTCCGGCGGCTCGCTTCGTCAAAAACGCCAGAATAGCCGCTAGAACAAGTAAAGCGGGTACGTCGCCCGAAAGGTGTCCGGTCTGGTCCGGGTTGGCCAGGGCCTGTGCCGCCATGATGGCGGCATGCACAATGTTCGACCACACCGTGAACCAGATCAGACTCAAGTTTTTTAACGGATCACGGCTCGCGATCAGCAGGAACACACCTAACGTCGCATAGACGCCGAGGATCATCTGCAGGTAGTGCGGAAGCTGGTGCGAGTGTCCTGAGTGCCAGGACCAGCCCGATGGCCAGATCACGATCAGGCTGTAGATCCCGACGATATAAATGACCCCGATAGCCGCCAGCGCCACACGCAAGTACTTAATAGAACCAGTTTTATCCATAGTTTCCTCCTCAAGACCAGGACTGAAATCTCGGTCTCATTGCGATGTTTTGATTCAGCCGCCTAGGGCGTCGAATTTGATTGTGAGTCTCGATTCCTTAGCCGCGCATCAATAACGGGCACGTTCTTGCGTGTAATTCGGTTCGATTTCACCTGGATTTTTGCTCATTATCTGGCTATGGACGCACTTTCAGAAGTGCTGAGAACGGTAAAGCTCGACAGCGCGTTTTTCTTCAACGCGGAGTTTTCTGCACCCTGGAGCTTTCGTTCGCCTTCTTCGCGCAAGCTGGCCCCCTACATCAATCGGTCCAGCGGGCACGTCATCGTTTATCACTTGCTCATCGACGGCAAAGCCTATGCGCAGTTGGGAGACGAGCGCCTGGAACTTGCGCCCGGTGATGTGGTCATTTGTCCGCACGGGGATTCACATTTTTTTGAAAGTGGCCCGTGCCGTCTCGCAGTAGACGGCGAAGGCGAGTTGCAGCGAATCTTTTCTCAGCGTTTGAAACTGTCTCGAATGGGTGGCGGTGGGGAACTTGCCCGGTTTATATGCGGATACATGGTGTGCGAACCTAGCCTCAGTCAGGTCTTCCTGGCAGGCCTGCCGCCGATATTCAAGGTGAACATTCGTCAGGATCAAGCAGGGCAATGGCTGGAAAATTCCATTCGATATTCTCTCGAGAGTAGAGCCGGCGGAGATGGCTCTGAAGCCGTGCTGGAAAGACTGTGCGAGACGTTGTTTATTGAAACCCTGCGCCGCTACATGCAACTTATGCCGGAGACACACACTGGATGGTTGGCGGCAGCGCTTGATGCGCAGATGGGCAAGGTTCTTGCCCTCATGCATCGGCAAACAGCAACACGGTGGACGCTCACGAGCCTCGCGAATGGGGCGGGTATTTCCCGGTCCGCACTGGCACAGCGGTTTAGGCATTACTTCGGAGAAGGGCCAGTCTCGTACCTCACACGCTGGCGCCTGCAGCTTGGCGCACAGATGCTCAGTTCAACGGGTGACAGTGTGGCCCAGATTGCTGCGAAAGTGGGATACGACTCAGAACAGGCATTCAATCGCGCCTTCAAGCGAGGCTTTGGAGCCCCGCCTGCGCGTTACAGGAAAGCGAAAAGAGAGGAAATCTCGGAGCCCCGTCTGCTCCCACAAGACCTGGGTTCCAAAGTGCTGGGACCCCCTACTGAATTCTGATTCCGCATGCAGTTTGCCTACTCCAGCGTCGCTCCCAGTTGCGTGTACTTGTATTTCTTGCCGTCCCAATAGAGCACTGAGGACGTGTTTTCACCTTCTCCGGTTTCCTCCATGTAAACTCCGAGCACCGTTCTCTTCTTCAGTGTCAGGCGCTTCACCCTGAGAGTTTTGAAAGGCATATTGATCAGCAGGAACTTGGCCTTGGGCTTTTCCGCATTCCATGCGTCCTTCTCGTCACCGTGAATGATCAGGAGGCTGAGGCCGCGTCGTTGAGGTTCATCCGATGCGAATGTTGACGTGACTTTGACGTCGCCAAATCCCAGGAATGTGTCGTAAGGATCCGCCACAAGAAATTCGTATTCGTCCCTGTCGGCCATTGGATTCTTGCATTTCGCGGCCACGACCAGATCGTCGATTCCGTCTCCGTCAAGGTCGCCTACGAACTGCTGCGGCCCGGCGATGAGAGAGCAGTTATCGCCGAACTGTTTTTGAATGAAATCGTCGGTCACAGCAGGCGATGGCTGACGAGCGTGCGCTGGCGGCGGTGGCGGTTGTTTCTTCTGCGCAAAAACGCACACAGCCAAAAGGAAAACACAGGCGGGAAGCAAAAACATTCTTCTGTACGACATAATTCTTACTGTAGTCCGGTTTGGTGACCTCGGGTAGAGACTGACTGGTGACGGAGGTAACCCCTGGTGCCCTTGTCATTCAGAGGTTGCGCTTTTTGCGACCGGAGGATCTACGTTTGACGAACGTCGCGGTTGCTGACGGCAGCGTTGCACACGTCCCTCACGCAAACGACGCGCTCAGGATGACAGGCCTTCTTGACAACTACTAGCTTCGAAAATGTTCCCATCCCCGCGGGCGCAGTTCGTATGCGGCTTCATTTGGATTCCGCACGAAAATTCCGTGGCCGCCGGTGATTCGTCCAATCTGTGTGATAGCTACACCCGCGAGGCGTCCCGGGATGCGCTTTGCTGGAGGAGCGGTAAAGAGCAGTTCGTAGTCCTCTCCGCCGTGTAGCGAGAAATCAAGGCCGACCTCTCGAGAGGGCTTTCCTACCCGAGCTCGTGGAATCAACCACGAATCGATCTCGGCTCCCACGCCGCTCTCCTCACAGATATGTGCCAGATCCGTTGAGAGGCCGTCGCTGGTGTCGATCATCGCAGTGGCCAATCGTCTTTCTCGGAGGATCTGTCCCAGTTCCACGCGTGGCTCGGGGAAGAAGTGTCGGGGATAATCTCGCACCTGGACTTTCGCGCCCCTTTTCTGCGCCTGCATCTTTCGCACTGCGGCGGCTGATCCCCCGAGTACTCCGCTCACATAAATCTTGTCTCCGGGCTTGGCCCCTGAACGAAGAATTGCCTTTCCGTGAGGTACGGATCCAGCGACGATGATGTCGGCAAGAACTCCTTTGAGAGACTCCGCGATGTCGCCTCCCGCCAGCCTCACGTTATGTCTTCGCGTCAGACTGATCAGGCATTTGAAAAATCGGTTGACCCAAGACTGCTTCGAATCGTGGGGCAACGCCAGCGATAGGAATACCGCTATCGGAGTTCCACCCATCGCTGCGATGTCACTTAGTCCGCGGGCCAGACAGCGGTGACCCACCGAATCCGGCGGATGCCAATCCCGGCGGAAGTGGACTCCTTCTAGGCTGAAATCGGTGGTGACCAGCAAATCTTGCCCCGTGGCATGGCCCAACACGGCGCAATCGTCCCCGATGCCCGTGAGTATGGTTCCGAGCGGGCTGGCCTTTCTCCTCCCAGAAGAACTCACCATCCGGCGGATATGAGTGATTAGGGTTTTTTCGGGAAGCGGCACGACCACACACTATATCGAAAAGCAATTGATATCCATCTACGGCGCGCCTTGGGCTAGACTGGCGCGATGTACAAGCTGGCCGTGGAACTTGCGCTGCTGCTATCTCCACTGGCCTTCGGACAATCGGCTGAAGTGGGGCCTCCACAAATCGTCGAATTCCCAAGCTCGGGCCTTCATTTGAAGGGTTACTTGTGGAAACCGGCGGGGCGTGGTCCCTTCCCGGCGGTGCTGTTCAATCATGGATCCGGTGGTACGGACGCCATACATACTTCTGGCATGTCGATGAGCGAGGCGGCAGCAGTCCTCGCAGCCGTCTTCGTGAAACACGGATACGTGTTCTTCTTTCCCTGTCGGCGCGGTCACGGGCTCTCTGCGGATCAGGCAGAGTTCATGCAAGATGCGTTGAAGAAGCAAGAGGTCAGCGGTGGAATCGAAGCTCGAAACAAACTGCAATTTGCTTAGCCGCACTAGCATTCTTAAAGACCGTTCCAGATGTAGATCTCCACAGGATTGCTGTGGTGGGCCATTCGTTCGGGGGACAGCTGGCTCTGCTTGATGCAGAGCGCAATCACAGCCTGCAAGCCGTGGTTGCATTCGGAGCTGCCGCACACTCCTGGGAAAAATCAGGAGAGATCCGAGAGCGCCTGCTGACAGCCGTGAAAATGCAAGCGCCCCGATCATGCTGATTCATGCTGCCAATNATTACGGAACCGCGGCTGGCCGCGACCTCGCCGCGGAACTGGAGCATCTCCACCGTTCGCATGTGCTAAAGATCTACCCGGCGTTTGGAAAGACTGTAGATGATGGCCATAACGCGGTTTATAACTCGGTCTCAATGTGGGAGTCCGATGTGTTCGACTTTCTGGGGACGCCTCCGGGCGGTGAGCCACATGTACCGAGACACTTTGGTTACCTGTCCCATAGTGACGGCCGGTTGTCCCGTCTTCAGTAACCGGAATTGGGCCTATGCGTCGTTGACAGGGGGAACCCAGTTTGTTACCGTTAACCAGTCATTCACAAAACCTTTGGCCGGGGACTATAAGTTCTGCAAGGTGTTTACATTGCAGAGAACCGGTATTTGAAAGTTTCCGGCGCTGTTCTGGTAGGTAGGGCGCGAGAGAGTTTCCATTCCCAGATTGGAAGCGTGGCCCGAAAAAGTCAGGTGGTCCGAACAGGCGTTCTGCGAGTTGAGATACTAGGCCTGAAATTCCGGACCTGATGCTTCAAAACTTAGAGGAGCCATTTGCAGAAACGGTTCTACATCCTTTTCGTGGCCCGTGGCGACGACGGGCAACTCCGCAAGATTTCGATTCCAGTCCACTATCTCTACGTTTTCGTCATCGGCGCTGCCATCGGATTCCTTAGCCTGACCGGTATTGCTAGCTCTTATACGCGCATGCTGTTGAAGGTGTCCCAATACAATCAACTGCGTACTGAAAAAGACCAGCTCAAGACCAATTATTCCAAGCTGGAACAAGTTGCCAAGGAGCGTGACCTGCAAGTCGCGTCATTGGGTTCGATCGCCGGTGAGGTTTCTGCCTTGTACGGTTTGAAGGCTCAGCCGACGCTGGTCACCCCGACTGCCGATCAGATCCAGGACGCGGATGTAACCTCTTCGCTCGATCAGCTGCACGCGCTTAGGACATCCGCTTTAACAGGCGCCACCATGGTCGGCCTGACCATGGGCTTAACTCGCAACGTCACCACCGCCGATTGGATCAAGGCCAATTCCGCTCCAAACCTGTGGCCAGTGGAAGGCCAAGTCACGGGAAGCTTCGGCGAACGTATTGATCCGTTCAACGGTGAGGGTGCGTTCCATAGCGGAGTCGATATCGGCAGCAGCTACGGCCACGCGATTGTGGCTCCGGCGGATGGCGTGGTCACCTTGACAGACACGTTGGGTGGCTACGGCAAGACAATCATGATCGACCACGGCAACGGCATCAGCACCCGGTACGGACACCTGTCCGGATTTGCCGTGACCTCAGGACAACGCGTTCAGCGTGGCGAAATTATCGGATATGTCGGCGAAAGCGGCCGTTCGACAGGTCCCCATCTTCACTACGAAGTTCGCATCAACGATACGCCAGTAAATCCTTACAAGTACCTCCGCATGACGGTCGCGCACAGCGGCGGCTTCGCAGCAGGAAGCTAAAGAAGCTCTCAGCCGTTAGCTCACAGCTCTCTCCTATCAGCCAATTCCAAACAAAAAGCATGTATGGCTTCGGGCAGTGGTGTTCTTATCCTCAACCCCGTTATGAAGAACGCAGACGAGCAGTCACGATGAATAGTGAGCTGAGACCTGAAAGCTCTTACGGCAGCTGCAGATCCAGCGCGTATACCTCGTGCGAACTTACGTCGCGTACGGCGAGTACGCTGCCGTCCGGAGCTATTCCAGACCAGGATCCCCAAATCCCGCCGAAGCGGCGCAGATCCTTCCACGACAGAAACAGCTCGGACTTGGATTCTCCCAGCCTGAGACGGTGGACGGAAGGCTCGGCGGCATGAAAACGTTCAATGTAAATCGATTTCCCGTCTTTCGCCCAAACAGGATAGCCAATTTCTCCATCGTCGGCATGCAGCCAGACGGACCACTGGGCGGTCTGAAAGTCGAAAAGCATCAGGTTCTTGGAATCCGGCGACAGCGCGGCCAGATGACGCCCGTTGGGAGACCAGCGTGGGCTGAACAAACCGTGTGATCCCGGGATTGGTGAAGTTTGCCGCTTGGTTCGGTCGTAGATCTGAATTTCAAGTTCTCCGAAATCCATTCCGTAAGACTGCCGGCCAAAGGCAATGCGGTTCCCGTCCGGTGACCAGGTAGCATCGTTTTCCTCGCGATCTTGAGGAAGGAGCTCCTGCGGTGTTCCGCCATCGGGTGAAATCAGGTAGATGCGCCACGGCTTTCCCGCTTCCGTCCCGATGAAAGCAATCTCCTTCCCGTCGGGGGACCATCGCGGCAGGGTGGCATAGAGGGGGGCAAAGGTGAGCTGCGTCCTTTGAGTTCCGTCGATGCGAGCACGCCACAGCGCCAACTCTGGATAGCTCACATAGACAATCGACTGGCCATCAGGCGAGAAATCAGCTTCTCCGGCAGACACGCCCGAGATGTAGGACTGAAAATGATTTGTCTTCGCATCGTAACGGACAAGTTCACCCTGTAGCAGGACGCCATTCACAAACGCGCGATTCATCTGCGGGTGAAACACCGGGTCGGAGTACCACAGAGGACCTGACGTAAGTTGTATCGGGGAATTGCGTCCGCCGAAATATTTCGGATGCTCACGATTTATCCAAAGGTCCTTCGTTCCCGCCTGATTCTGAACGACGAAGATGTAGTACCGGCCGTCCGCACTCCAGTCGCCGCAGCAGATCATGGAATCGGCTTTCCATCCAGGAAACACCAGGTGCAGATTGGACCCGTCAGTCTTCATCTCCCACAGCGACGAGATGTTTTTTCCTGTCGGAGTGAGCGTGAAACGCAAGTGCTGACCGTCAGGCGAGAAACGAACGTGATTTGGGAAGCCGGCGAAGCTCTGGAGTTTTCGACTATGTGCGCCATCGCCGTCCGCGATATATATATACACACCGCGTGCGTATACAAGGTGACGGCCATCCGGCGACCATTGCGCCTCAGAGCCATCGGTGTCAGACAATCGGCGTAAGGATCCGGTTGGCAATGGAAGACTCCAGAACCTCGAGGGGGCCGAACCGTTGTATTCACCCACGAGGAGGGCGGAATGATCCGGGTTGATGCCGCAGACGAACGTGTTCTGAAAAGGCGTGTTGACGCCGAGCGTTTCGCCTCCCGCGGTTGAAACCTGGCCCAACTCCGCGTGTGCGCGAAGCTGGGTGAAGTAGAGGCGGGAGCCATCCGTGATAAGCGATCCCTTGAAGACACCGTCTCGGGTGATTTGTTTAATGCCAGTTACCCGCACTGGTGCAGACGGAGTCAGTATCCAGACGATGGCCGCCACGACGATGAAGAGTGCAGCCCCAGCCAATGAAGCGAGGCGTTTCGTCCTCCTCGCCTGCGCACGAGTGCGGAATCCAGATGGGTGATCCACAGCACCGAGGAACTTGTCGGAATCGGTGTCTCGCTTCAGCCGCTTGAGATCCGCCCGCAGTTCCGAGGCGCTCTGATAGCGGACATCCGGATCTTTCTCCAGCGCGGTATTGATGATCCGTTCACACTCCTGGGGCAATGACGGATTCACATGCACCGGCGGCGCCGGAGGCCTATGCAGAATTGAATCGAAAATGGCAGCAGATGTATTTCCGGAAAAAGGCAGCGCGCCGGTGGCCATTTCGTAAAGCACTACGCCGAACGAGAACAGGTCACTGCGGGAATCGAGATCCTTCCCAAGCGCCTGCTCCGGAGACATGTAGGCGATCGTCCCCAGCGTTGTCCCGGGACTCGTTAAATTACTGTCACTCGCCGTCGTCGTGGTGCCCAGAGAGATTGGCAGGCTCAGTTTTGCGAGTCCGAAATCCAGAAGCTTGGCGTGCCCTCGATCGGTGACGAAGATGTTCCCTGGCTTGATGTCGCGGTGGATGATGCCAAGACCGTGAGCGGCATCGAGAGCGTCCGAGATCTCCAGTGCCAGTTCGAGTACGCGATCGAAGTCCAGCGGGGCGCCGCGCAGAAGTTCACGCAGCGAATGCCCCTCCAGACATTCCATCGCGATGAAGATGTTTCCATCTTGTTCCCCGACTTCGTAAATGGTGCAGATATTGGGATGATTCAGGGCCGAGGCGGCGCGGGCTTCCCGGTGGAATCGTTCATATGCGTTCGGATCGCGGGCGAGATCGTCGGATAGGAACTTCAGCGCGACGTAGCGGCCTAGCTCGAGGTCTTCCGCCTTGTAGACGACGCCCATCCCGCCGCTTCCCAGGCGCGATAACAGGTGATAGTGGGAAATGGACTGTCCGGGTACAGCCTGCTGCGTTGACACAGGTACAAGCTCCCAGCAAATCATAGAAACCATGGTCACGTAGTGAAGTGCCCACAGTCACAAGAGCACGTGATCTTGGCCCGGACATTTGGGGGGCGGGGCACAGGTCTGGGGCTTTAGCGGAATGGGTTACCAGCGTAACGAACGGACTCCAACAAACCTGCGGGATCACGGCTATGCAGAAGCTAACATAGTACGAATCCCCCCGTGTTTCGTGACAGGCGGTTCGCACCAAGGCATCCCATGGAGAAGCCAGACACAAAGCAATTTGGCCGCTACGAGATCGTTGGCGAACTCGGCCGCGGCGCTATGGGCGTGGTCTACAAAGCACGGGACCCTCAGATTGACCGACTGGTTGCCGTAAAAACCGTGTCCCTCTGGGGCCAGGAACCCGACGAAGAAAAAGAGTTTCGCCTGCGCTTCATGAATGAGGCGCAAGCCGCCGGGCGACTCCATCATTCCGGTATTGTGTCAGTATTCGATGTCGGGGAAAATCCCGAAAACCGCGATCCCTATATCGTCCTTGAATATGTCCCGGGCGAGTCACTGAACCGTATCCTCGCACGCGAGAAAAAGCTGCCCCTGGAACGGGCGCTCAAACTCGCAGAGGAAGTTGCCGATGCCCTTGACTATGCTCACGCACAAGGTGTGATTCACCGTGACATCAAGCCTGCCAACATCCTGATCACGCAGGACGGCCGCTCCAAGATCGCAGATTTTGGAATTGCGAAACTGAACCTGGCACACTTCACAATCCCGGGAAGGGTTCTCGGCACTCCAGCCTATATGGCTCCCGAGCAATTAGCAGGAGAAGCCGCGGACGGGCGCTCCGACCTGTTTTCCTTGGGAGTAATTCTCTATGCGATGGTCACTGGACATTCACCGTTCCAGGGCAACAGCGCGACCACCGTCTGCTTCAAAGTCGCCAATCGGGAGCCGATCGCTGCCAGCGCTCTCGACATGACGCTGCCTCCGCAACTGGACGCGCTGATTTCACGAGCCATGGCGAAGGATCCGAAAGATCGGTATCAGCGTGGCTCTGACCTGGCAGATGACATTCGCATCCTTCGAGAAAGTCTTGGGGTATCCTCCTCGACGACTTCGCGTCTGAGGACCGGGACAAGAACACGCTCGGCACTAACCAGCAGTACGGCCACTCGTCCTGCGGCACAAGTAGCCGCTGCGGGCAATGCGGTTCAAAGCTTGTTTGCCAGGGCGCGAACTCGCGATCTAATGCTGGGAGCTGTGACACTCATCCTGCTGGTCATCGTTCTTATTCAGTCAAAGCTACTGGTAAATCTTCCGAAATTCGACTTCGGGACTTCGTCAGCTCCGAATACTTTGTCAACAGCAAACATTGAGACCTCGAAACCCAGGCCTGTCGACCGGGACACACCACCGAGGGTAGTCCAGCCCGTTCCCGCTACTAACACGAGCGCGCCGAAGAGAGCCAGCTCTAAGCCACCGCAGCATGTCGCGCCCAAGCAAATTGTGGTTCCTCTTTCCACGGTTGATCTGGCAGTGCAACATCAGTTCAAAGACGCGACTCTGTATGTCTGGATCGATGACAAGCTGGAACTGACGCTTCCGCTGCACGGTGCTGCGCAAAAGAAGCTCGTGGTTTTCAATGGAATCCGCGGCGTGGTCTCACAGACCTTGAAGGTTCCTGCAGGCAAGCGGGTTCTTCGTTTTCGTGCGTTGTCGACAGATCAAACGGTCGATCTCTCGAAGACCCTCTCAGCAGACTTTGTTGGAGGCGATACGAAATCCCTGACGGTTTCATTCGAGAAGAAGAATTCTGCTATGCGGCTGACCTGGCAATAACTCTCGCTGAGCGACCTATTTCGAAAGCTTGCCTACTGTCGTAAACCCATCCAGTTTTCAGAAACTACGAGGGAATTCCCCGGATTCTGCGGATCATACTTCACCGAGGTGTGCAGCCCCAGGCGGCAGGAGTGAAGGTTGATCCAGTGGCGGAGATAGGTGACGTCCTGTGAGCACTCATAGGACACGCCAGCCACATCGTACTTGTAGATTAGCATGACTGCTGCGTGGTGATCTTTCGCCGGCTCGAGCTCCTGAACGTCGATTACGGTACCGTCAGTGATGCGCCCCGAACCCTCCAACCAGGCGCGCCGTTCGCGCTCCAAGTCTTCCGGAGTCTTCGGTTTTCGCCGCAGCAAAAAATAGGTCCCTAGCAGCGCGGCGCTGCCGGTAGCTACCATTCCATACAAACGAAGCGAGTCCATACCAGAGTAGGTGAAGCCTGCACAGCCGCCGACTTCACTCTCAGAATATTCGGAAATGCCGACCGGTGGAAGTGGTCGGGACGTTACCGAGGTGCCGGGTGCTGTGAAAAACTCGAGAAAAGAACCAGAACGGACCGGTCGGTTATTTATTTCTGGCTGCAGACGCTCTTGTGGACCAGGTCACCGAAGCCGCCTTCGGCTGCCTTTCCGAACTGCTCATCTCGATTCGCTTTTTTGCTTACCACGAACCGTCCACTGTGGTCTCGAGTGTAGAACCATACGGTTGTGGGGTTCGCATCACCGCTTGTGCAATTGAAATGCACGCGCGCACGCATCTCGACAAAGGGGCCGCCCGGAGGGAACTGAGCTGGTTCTTTATATTCGACCCGCACGAGAGCAGACCGCTGATTGTTTTTGAGTACCCGGACGGAGCTGACGAAAATCTTGTCTCCGGCTTCGGTCTGGCCGATTGCGCGCCATTCTCCAGCAGCACGGACGAAGGTCACCATCAAAACGGTTGCGAGCGCGACCGCGATTATAAGGAGGGCCTTTTTCAATGCAAATTTTCCAAGCACAAATTTGCAGGCCCTACTTTGGGGCATAAGGACGATTCTGTCAATCCGGTTGTCAGACCTGAGCCCTTCCGTAGTATTGTGTATCTGCTACTGCGGACCGATTGGCTCCGGTAAAGAAGACATGGAAATCCTTCATTCGACTATGTTTGCGTCACCGGTAGGGCCCCTATTCCTGGCTGCTTCCGAGCAGGGGTTGGTCGCGCTGGAATTCGACCGGCGACTTCCTGGACAACAAACGATTCGCCCAAACCCCAGGGACATGCGGGCAGAGTCCAGGAGCTTGAGATTTGAGGAGTCTGAAAAGGAAATGTCTAGCTACGTCCGCCAGCTTGAGGAGTATTTCGCATCCACGCGGCGCGAGTTCACATTTCCGCTGGATATGCGCGGCACAGCTTTTCAGGTCGACTGCTGGCGCGCATTGATGGCGATTCCTTATGGCGAAACCCGAACCTATGCCGACATAGCACGTACAGTCGGCCGGCCTCAAGGATTCCGCGCTGTCGGCATGGCTAATAACCGGAATCCGATCGCGATCGTCGTTCCCTGTCATCGTGTGATCGCATCGGACGGCACTCTTTGCGGATATGGCGGGGGGCTGGACGTGAAGCGGACGCTGTTGCAATTGGAAGGAGCGCTCAGCGGAACCCTAGCCGCCTGAAAGAATTGTTGATTGTTGAATTTTGATTGTTGAATTAAACCCAGGGTTTACGGGTTTCAATTCAACAATCAACAATCAAAATTCAACAATTCACCGAAGCGTTGACGACTCAAACTAAATCCTCCAGTCTCCGCAAGGCTAGCCTCTTCTACCTTGTTTTCGTGATGTTCTCTTACACGACCGGCGGGCCGTTCGGTCTGGAAGAGATGGTGACGACTTCGGGTCCTGGGATCACTCTGCTCTACCTGCTGATTCTTCCATTTTTCTGGTGCATCCCGGTTTCGCTCGTATCCGCTGAACTGACGACGGCAATGCCCGTCGAAGGGGGCTTCTATCGCTGGACGCGCGCCGCCTTTGGAGACTTCTGGGGATTTCTTGCCGGATGGTGGAACTGGTCGGCTTCGTTCCTGCTGGGCGGCGCCTATGCAGTACTGTTTGCGGACTACTTCATGTACTACTACCCGCAGATGACTTGGTGGCAGCACTACTTGCTTTCGCTCTCTCTCGTCATCTTTCTGGCCTGGATCAATGTTCGCGGCATTCAGATGGTGGGCCAAGTAGCCACCGCCCTCGAGATCCTGATTTTCATTCCCGTCATGACCATGGTCGTGATCGGACTCGCTCACTGGCACCAGAACCCATTCAAGCCGTGGATTGTCCCGAACCAAGGCACTTTCAAAGTCTTCGGCGTCGGCCTGGCTCTCGGATTGTGGCTCTACTCTGGATACGAGCAACTCTCCACTGTCGCCGAAGAAGTCGAGAATCCACAGAGGGCTTATCCCCGCGCGTTAGCGGTTGTCGTGCCCCTGTCGGTTGCAGCGTACTTCTTGCCGACATTCGCTGGACTCGGTTCCGCTGGTCACTGGGAAAAATGGGGTACGGGATTTTTCTCGGAAGCAGCACGGATTATCGGAGGCGCAACGCTTGGCACATGGATGGCCCTCGCCGCCATGATCGGAAGTGTTGCCCTGTTGAATAGCACGATTCTCACCACGACGCGGATGCCTTTCGCCATGGCGGAAGACGGATATTTGCCCGGCGTTTTAACGGGAAAACATCCGCGCTATGGAACACCGTGGCTCGCGATCATCGTATCGGCATTCATTTATGCACTCCTCTCGTGGAAGAGCCTCGGGCAGCTGATTTCGGTGTACATCTGGCTTCGCTCGGCGACAACGGTACTCACCGTGCTGTCCGCGTGGAAACTTCGCCGGAGCAGAGGTGATTTCCCACGTTCGTTCGTAGTCCCGGGCGGGCGTCTGGGCCTGATTTATGTCGTCGCGGCACCGGTACTGATGGCAATCGTCGCCTTGCTCGGGGGAGATCGTTTTGCAACCATCGGCGGCGCTATNGCGATCTTGCTGGGGCCGCTCGTCTATTTTTTCTTGCCGCGACGACCCGCTCCGCGTTTGACGGCCGATCCTGTTCAATCGTCGTCTTAAGGCATATGCTGGAATGGTTTCAGGGAGGTTCCATGACTTGGTCATTCTCCCGAAGCGTTACCGCAGTCTTTGGCGGCGAAACGCGTGAGTCGTCATCCTCTCCACATACGCGATTCGCCTTTCGGCTCTTTCGCGAGCTTTCCCGAACCAACGATTCCCCGAATCTTTTCTACTCGCCTTCCAGCGTGATGCTGTGTCTAAGGTTGGTGTACGAGTTGGCGTCTGGGGAAACTCGGCAGTCCATGGCAACGGCTCTTGAAATCGCCGCTCTGGATCGGGCCGGTATTGAGATCAAGGTTGCTAATCTGAAGTCGGCATTCAAACCCCAAGCCGACACCGCGACCGCTCTGGCAAATGCGATTTTCCTAGGTAGACGCGCACGGATCGACGCTGTGGTCAAAGCGCACCTTAGTGCCCTCTATGACGCAGAGTTGAGCGGTCTCGATTTTTCCAGCCCTGAGGCGGTCGCGACAATTAACGAGTGGGTCAGCGCGAAGACCAAGGGCAAGATTCCGCGGATCGTCAGTCAACTGTCTAGCCTGACGGCGCTGGCCGCTTTGAATGCTGTCTACTTCAAAAGTCGCAGGCGCGTCCCGTTCGAGAGGGAAGGGACTCGAGACCAAGCTTTCCGCACCGCAACGGGACGGAGTAAGCAGATAGCAATGATGGTTCAGGGAGGACGCTACAGGTACTACGAGGATCGCCACGTTCAAATTGTGGCACTACCTTACTGCGGTAGCGCGGCGATGTGCATCGCGTTGCCACGAGCGGATGCGGACCTGACGCGGTTTCGACAAAGTCTGACCTCCGAGTCTGGGAATCCTGGATATCGAAGTTGCGAATTGAGCCGGGAGACATTCAGTTGCCGCGCTTCCGTGTTGATTACGAGGCAGAGTTGAGTGGCGCTCTGAAGGCCCTAGGCATGTCCCGCGCCTTCGATGCGAACCGAGCGGAATTTGGGCATGTGCAAACAGACTTGCCCCCCATATGGCTCGACAGAGTCGTGCATCGAGCAGTCACTGAAGTGAACGAGGAGGGAACGGAAGCGGCGGCCGCGACTATCGCTTACGTCATGGCCACTGCCGCACTGCATCAGAAGCCTCCAAAGGTATTCAATTTGATTGTGGAGCATCCCTTCGTAGTACTAACCGCGAGGAAGGCACTAGGACGATTTTGTTCATGGGATGGATCGGCGACCCGGAATAAATCGTTAGCTCACCCAGTCCAGCATCTTGTACCACGCCCCCGCGAATGGAAGAAACCACGGCTTCCCGTTGTAGAGTCCCAGCGGTGCGTCCGGAAACGGGATCCCGACGAACGGATTGTCCACCTGATCTCCCGCCATCATCTCCGCCATCTTTTGCCCCTGATACGTCGCCATCGCGACCCCGTGCCCCGCATATCCCAGCGCGTAATACATCCCGTCCATCTGTCCGGCGTGCGGCATGATGTCGAACGCAAAGTCCAGAGTGCCGCCCCACACATATTCAATCCGCGCGTCGCGCAGCAGCGGGTACACATGGGTCATGCCTCGCCGCAGCAGATCGGCGCTTCGCCGGACTGTCTGATCGTTCTCTGGAAAAAACGCGGCGCGGCCTCCGAACAACATCCGTCCGTCGGGCGTGAGCCTGAAGTAGTAGAGATAATTCTTGGAATCGTAGATCATCCGATTGCGTGGACTCAGTTCGCGTGCCAGCGCCTTCGGCAGCACTTCTGTCGTGATAATGAAGGAGCCGATCGGAATGACCTTCCTCTGCAGCGCCGGCGTTGCCGCGCTGGTATACCCGCTCGTACCGACAAAGACTTCATGCGCCCAGAGCGCGCCGCGCGTCGTGGAAATCTTCCATCCCAACTCTCCCTGCATGGAGTCGCGCTCAATGGAATTCACCCGAGCATGTTCATAAATTTCCGCACCAGCCTTCATGGCGGCACGGCCAAGTCCGGCCACGTAACGCGCGGGGTTACAGCCGGCGCTGGTTTCGTCCACCATGCCGCCGTAATAGATGCTTGAGCCGATCTCAGAACTCAGCTCGCTTCGCCGCACCACGCGCAGCCGGTGATTGAACTCGACCTCGATAAGCTCTGCCTGCGTCTCGTAACCGTCGAAGTGTTTTTGCTTCCAGGCGACTTCCAGATGGCCAGCCCGCGAAAAATCACACTGGATTCCTTCTTCTTCGACTATCTTTTCCACGCAATCGATCGAAGCCAGCGAGGCCGCATACATTCGTCGGGTAAGTTCGCGTCCGTACTTTGAAATGAGCTTCTTGACCCCGAGCTTCATTCCAGTCAACACCATGCCGCCGTTCCGTGAGCTTGCGCCCCAGCCGATCGTTTCCGCCTCGAACACCGCCACCTTGGCGCCGCGTCGCGCCAGTGTCCGAGCGGCCGACAGACCAGTGAACCCGCCGCCGATCACAGCCACATCCAGAATCTCGGGCAGTGGACGCGAGACATCGGCGGAAGGGAAGTCAGCGGTCGTGAGCCAGTAATTGTGTTCTTGCAGTGCCATTTGAACGAATTTCCATTTACGATCGGTCTGCCGAAAGCGAAGGCCGATAGCCGATGTCCGAAAGCCGGTCTCGCGACCGAGCATTCTAGCCCAATGCCCGCGCAGTGGTACATGTCCCGCTGGTCTATCCGTGTCACGGTTTCGACCACCTCGGTAATCTTGTTGCGGTTACGGGGCGGCCCTAGTCTGAGAGCGCATGGCGCTGCGCTGCTTCCTGTTTTGCTCCGACGAGGGGTCGTCGGACACGATTCGCCAAGTAATGACCGGCCTAGGGATTGAGGGAGAATCCTGTCAGGAAACAACCACTGCAGTCGCCAAGCTTGCCGAGGAGTTGTTTCAAATCGTCGTAGTCGATTGGGACCGGCAGCCCGAATCTGCCATGCTGTTATCGGCGGCCCGGGATCGAAAACCCGCTGAACGGCCTCTGACCCTGGCGATTGTGGGTGACGATGCCAGCGTTCCAAAAGCCTTGCAGGCAGGCGCCAATTCAATTCTGAAGAAGCCGCTCGTCGTCAATCAAGTCACCGATACGCTGACTACGGCGCGCGATCTATTGCGTTCGCGCCAGGAATCCGCGTCTGTGTCCCACTCTGCCGCCGCGGCAGCAGCCGCATCGGCCGCTACTTCCTCGAGAACCGAACCCGCTCCTGATCAAACGCCACATGCCGGAAACACGTTTCAGTCCACGTCGCCCGGCGGACAATTCGAGACCGATAGCGAAGTGTCGCATTTTCCCGACCAGTCGGCCGCTGAACTGACGGATCCCTTGAAGGATCTGGAACCGGTGGCGTCCGCGGTCGCCGAACAGCGACCGGTCGAGCCGCCTCCTGACGGTCCCAAGGGCCTCGAGTGGTACCTCAAGGCGCGTGGCGTCGTCCGACAGCCAAGCTCTTCTTTCGCAACCTCGCAATCCGCACCACCGGCTCCGCCAAAAGAAGGAAAGCCTGGGTTGCTCGGCTACGATCAAGCACCTTCCGCCTCGTCATCCGCCCGGCCTCAACGAGCTAGCGCCCACGATCAACCAGAGTCTGCTGGCCACGCGGAGAGCTCCGAGCCAAAGATCTTTTCTTCCTATGTGGACGAAAGCCCAGACGCTCCCTCGCGATTCCGCCTGGGAAAGGGATCAATCGCCGCCGCGGTCGTTCTGGCTGCACTGGCTGTGGCAGCGGCACCGCAGGCGCCATGGCACTCTCAAGTAATGGGACTATGGTCGCGCGGCCGGCGCACTCTACACGGTTGGCTGAATCCGCAGCCTGTAACCTCCGTCTCTCAGGCCCCCACGGCCCATGAGAATTTCGCCCGTCCTGGCGACGAATACAAGCTTCCGGTGACTGAAAACATCCCGGACGCGACAACGGATCCCTCGCAGATTAATGTGGTGCCCGTAGTCGATCCGACGGCGAAAAAGCCGACAACACCGGATGCGGCTGCGACAGATCCGGTTGCAGTTCAGCCCGAAACAACACCGACGACCGCTCCCGACCCCGGACAATCCAGCGCCACTCCAAGCGGAACCACACAACAAGCGCCAGGTCAGCCGATTCAGCCGGCGCCTCAAGCAACTCAACCGACCAGCACGAGCCCGACCACGGAACCTCCGCCGACAAGCCATATTTCCGCTCCGGTCGAGTCGACCCCGGCGCTACCG
>AP72_2010_repI_A10DRAFT_1000016_pt1 | contig 25181 bp, 16 predicted proteins | sample AmaPasreplicIA10_FD_9194 | JGI IMG/M metagenome (IMG submission 9194) | reverse complement strand
GTAAAGGTAACATAATTGACTCATGATCAGTATATATAGGTTCAAGTCCTCTATCCGTATAAAAGGTTATAGCTTAATAGGTAAAGCAAGCTGCTCATGATAGCTTAGATGAGTGTTCAATTCATTCTAGCCTTAATATTTATACTGTGATAGTTTTATTTAAGGAAGGTTCCGTTTGATGGTATGACGGGTTGAGCTGTAAACTCAATAGCTTTTGCTATCAAAGGTTCAATTCCTTTTCTTCCTAGTTACATAGATCCGAGTGCTGAAATTGGTAGACAGAACGAACTTAAGCTTCGTTGATGTAATGTCGTAAAGGTTCAAGTCCTTTTTCGGATAGATAATCAGTGTATTAATATAATTAATTAGAGAAGCAGTTTCTGATCTATATATTATTATTTGATATTTAATGATAAAAATAAAAAATGGTAAAAGCAAATAATTTTCATGTGTATGAAAAGTTGTTGAGCTTGTAAACTTGTATTATGTATATATAAAGTTTGATAATAAATGTATACAGGAAAAGATCATTTTATTATAAATAAATAAAGATTATATATATGTATTTTTTTACAAAGACCCATTCGTCCAAAGGTTAGGATAAAACTCTTTCACTGTTTAGATAGGGGTTCGAATCCCTTATGGGTTATTAAAAGCATGTTTTTAATTTAAGGAAAAAAAAGGGGGTATAGTTTAATAGGTAAAACTATGATTTTGCATATCGTTAATTTAGGATCGAGTCCTAATATCTCCAGTCTATTTATATTATATTCAGATTAGTTTATTAATATAAAAGCTCGTGAAGCTCAATCTGGTAGAGCAGAATATTGAAGCTATTCCTGTTATAAGTTCAAATCTTGTCTCGAGCATATAGTTTTTTTATAATTTTTTAGACTGATAATGGAAAAGTACTATGTATATATGTGTTTATACATAATGGGTATGCTGGAATTGGTAGTCAGGTTTCGCTTAGGACGGAATGGAAATTTCCATACAAGTTCAAGTCTTGTTACCCATAATATTGTGTATATATAGTACTTTTATCATTGTTTTTAACAGTTACATTCATAGAAACTAATTATTAATTGTTAGTGACAGTAAGAGTTATTTTATTATATATATATAATAAGGTGGATATAGTTCAATAGGTAGAACAACTGTATGTGGCACAGTAAGTTCCTTGTTCGATTCAGGGTATCCTCCTAGCTAAATCAGAATATTTTAATTTAGTTTAAGAGTTGGAAAAACAATAAGTTGTAGACTAAAGATAAGCCATAAATTTTTGATATTTATAGATGAGTGTTTGATTCAATCCGACATAATGGATTATAATGAATTAATTAAGGATATTATATTATGTTTTTTAAATTAGTAGTTTTTAATTATATGTTTTTTTTTTAGAGATAAAAGTAATGAACCTTATATTTTCAAATACAAATCATTAGCATACAACTTGATTGTCTAGTATCTTTAAAAATGCCAGGATAGTTTAAAGGTTAAAACATTAATTTCATATATTAATAATGAGAATTCGATTTTCTCTCCCGGCTTGTATTAAAATAATAATATTCGTTATAGTTGTTGTGTATGTCTACATACATATAATATTAATAAAAGTATTTACAAAATATTTAAATTTAGCTTATGGATTTTAAATATTTAAAAAATATTTATATATATAAGTGTGATGTGGCCATGCCTTGGGGATTGTACTTTCAGGACAGTGGTAGTCCTCAAATGGAAGCACTAGTAGAATTACATAATAATATTATGTTTTATTTATTTATAATATTATTTAGTGTAGGATGAATAATTGTTTCTATAGTAAGAAATTATTCATATAGAAAATCTATTATAAGTAACAAATATTTAAATCATGGAACACTAATAGAACTTATTTGAACTATTACTCCTGCATTAATATTAATATTGATTGCTTTTCCTTCATTTAAATTGCTATATTTAATGGATGAAGTTACTGATCCTAATTTATCTTTAGGTGTGGAGGGTCATCAGTGATATTGAAGTTATGAATACGCAGACTTTGTAAATGACGAAGAAGAATTTATTGAGTATGATTCGTACTTAGTCCCTGAATCTGACTTGGAGCTAGGAGCATTTAGATTGCTGGAAGTGGATAATAAGATTATATTACCGGAATTAACTCATACTAGATTTATGATTTCTGCCGCAGATGTTATTCATTCTTTTGCTTGTCCTTCTTTAGGAATAAAATGTGATGCTTATCCTGGTAGATTAAATCAAATGTCAGTACATATAAATAGAGAAAGTGTATTTTATGGACAATGTTCAGAAATATGTGGTATACTTCATAGTTCAATGCCAATTAGCTTACAATCAGTAAGTTTAGAAAAATTTTTATTATGATTAAAAAATCAATAATAAATTGATATGTATATATCTAATATATGTTAGTAACAAGTTTAACATTACTTCTTTTATCTAACGCCGTATCATCTAGACGAGACAAATCTATATTATATTCTAGAACAACTTTACTTATTCTTTTTTATTGTTTTATTTTACTTAGTTTCGATCTAAACCTAATTTTTGTTGATAAAGGTTTGAGTTTATTTGGAGGATTAATATATTGCAAAGGTCATAGTCAAATTTTTGCACTTTTTATAATATTACTAAGCTTAATAATATTATTATTAACCTCCTTTTATCCTCGTAAGATTTTTATCGAACAGTATTCATCATTGTATCATATTATATATTCCAAATTTACATATTCTAATACAAAAATTACTAATAGAGGTGGGGAACAGTTTAAATTAACTGAATATCCTTTGATTATATTATTTATTGTATCGGGAGCTATCTTTTTAATGTCTAGTAACGATTTAATAACTATTTTCTTATCTATAGAATTACAAAGTTATGGTTTATATATAATTTCTACTATTTATAGAAATTCTGAATTGTCTACGAATGCGGGATTGACATATTTTTTATTGGGAGGATTGTCTTCTTGTATTATACTTTTAGGTCAAGGTTTATTGTATGTAAATACAGGTAATACAAGTCTAGATGGCTTATATTTAGTAAATAGCATATTTGATAATATAGTATTTGAAAAACTTTTCAATTACGATAATTTATACTTTTTATATAATACACCAAGTGTTTATTTATATACTATACAAACCTCATTACTTATAATGTCAGTGGGATTTTTGTTTAAAATGTCAGCAGCTCCATTTCATTTTTGAAGTCCTGATGTTTATGATGCGATACCTACAATAGTAACAACTTTTGTGGCTATAATAGCTAAAATTTCTATATTAATTATGTTTTTGGAATTAGTTTATTATACAGGTAATAGTTTTCTAAATGTTACTTGGACAAATAATTTAATATTAAGTTCATTATTATCTTTAATAACAGGGTCAGTATTAGGTTTAACTCAATTTAGAATAAAAAGATTGTATGCTTATAGTACAATATCTCATATAGGATTCTTATTATTAGCTTTATCAATAAATAGTGTAGAATCTATTCAAGCCTTTTTATTTTATCTTATACAATATTCAATTTCAAATTTAAATGTTTTTTTTCTATTAATAACTATTGGTTATTCATTCTTTTATTTGGTGTATAAAGAAAGTTCTCTTACAAAAGAGGAAACTCATTTGAAAGATACAAATAATTCGCCTATACAATTGGTATCTCAACTTAAGGGTTATTTTAGGGTAAATCCAATGTTATCTATTAGTTTAGTAATAACTTTATTTTCTTTTATAGGTGTTCCCCCTTTAATAGGATTTTTTGGAAAACAGATGATTTTAAGTGCAGCATTGGATAATGGATATATTTTTATAACTTTGGTAGCAATATTAACTAGTGTAATAAGTGCTGTATATTATTTAGTTGTAGTTAAAAGTATTTTCTTTGAAGAAAATGATCAAAAAATTAATCCTAATTTCAATAACTTAAATGCTTTAGTTTATATAGGAGATGAAAATAGAAAGAGTATTATAAATTTTAATTATAAAAATATTGTTCTTTCAGGTTCATTAGCTAACGTAATTTCAATATTTACATTAGTAATTTTATTATTTATTTTGATTCCTAAGGAATGATTAAATATAACTAGTATACTTTCTTCAATTATTTTTTATTATTAAATGAGAAGTTTAACCTTTTTCCTCTTTTTTATTCCAATTCTATGTATTATTTTATTAGCTGTTAATTTAATCCTAGCTCCTCATAATCCTTATGGTGAGAAGAAAACGGCCTTTGAGTGTGGGTTCCATTCATTTTTGGATCAAAATAGAACTCAATTTAATATTTCTTTTTTTATATTTGCATTGTTGTTTTTATTATTTGATTTAGAAATATTATTAGTATATCCTTACGCTGTGAGCAGTTATGCTAATAGTATTTATGGTCTTGTAGTAATATTGATTTTCTTGATTTTATTAACTTTGGGTTTTGTTTTTGAACTAGGAAAGAATGCTCTTAGTATTTCTTCTAAACAATATGAGAATATTGATTTTAAAGGTAAAAAAGTAATATATTCTTATATAAACACTTTTAGTCTAATTAAAAGCATATTAAAAAATATAGAAAAGTAAGTGTTAAATAAATTTTACTTAGGTAGGCAATATGTATATATAGATTCGTATATTTGTAAATTATTATGAATTTGTCTTTAGTTTTGTTTTTAATTGGTATTTTAGGATTTGTTTTAAATAGAAAAAATATTATTTTAATGCTTATTTCCATTGAAATAATGTTGTTGGCTATAACTCTTTTGATATTAATTAATTCATTTATTTTCGATGACATATTAGGTCAAGTTTTTGCAGTGTATATTATATGTATAGCAGGAGCTGAGTCAGCTGTAGGATTAGCCATATTAGTTGCATTTTACAGATTAAGAGGAAGTATTGCTATAGAGTACAAATAATGTATTTAGCTTTAATAATTTTTCCTCTATTAGGTTCAATATCTTCTGGATTTTTTGGAAGGAAAATAGGTGTAAAAGGATCTCACTTATTGACTTGTAGCTTTATATTAATTACAACTATCTTTTCAGTTATATCCTTTTTTGAAGTAGGATTTAATAATATTGCTGTTGAAATTAAGCTGTTTAGATGAATAGATTCTGAATCATTTAATGTCTTGTGAGGATTTAATTTTGATTCATTAACAGTGTCTATGTTAATACCAGTATTAATTATTTCTCTTTTGGTTCATATTTATTCTATAGGTTATATGAGTCATGATCCTCATAATCAGAGATTTTTTAGTTATCTTAGTTTATTTACATTTATGATGATTATATTAGTCACAGCGAATAACATACTTATTATGTTTATAGGTTGAGAAGGTGTTGGTGTTTGCTCTTATTTACTAGTGAGTTTTTGATTTACAAGAATAGCAGCAAATCAAAGTTCTATATCAGCTTTTTTAACTAATAGGGTAGGAGATTCTTTCTTAACAATAGGAATGTTTGTAGTTATATGATCTATAGGTAATTTAGATTATGGTACAGTGTTTTCTGTAGCACCTTATATTAATGAAAATATTATAACTTTTATAGGTATTTGTTTATTAATAGGTGCTATGGCTAAAAGTTCCCAAATAGGTCTTCACGTATGATTACCGATGGCAATGGAAGGTCCTACACCTGTTTCTGCATTGATCCATGCAGCCACAATGGTTACAGCAGGTGTATATTTGTTAATGAGAGCTTCACCTTTAATAGAATATAGTTCAACTGTTTTGATATTATGTTTATGAATAGGGGCTGTAACTAGCGTATTTAGTTCTCTTATTGGACTGTTTCAACAAGATATAAAAAAAGTTATAGCTTATTCAACAATGAGTCAATTAGGTATGATGGTAATAGCTGTTGGACTGTCATCTTACAATATAGCTTTGTTTCATTTAGTTAATCATGCTTTTTATAAAGGACTTCTTTTCTTGGCAGCAGGATCGGTTATACACGCTGTAGGAGATAATCAAGATTTCAGGAAATATGGAGGGTTAAGATTATTTTTACCTTTGACCTATACAGTTATGGTGATAGCTAGTCTTAGTTTAGTTGCCTTTCCTTTCATGACTGGATTTTATTCTAAAGATTTTATTTTGGAATCTGCATATGGACAATTTTATTTTTCTAGTGTTAGTGTATATATTGTCGCAGTTATAGCTGCGATATTTACCACATTATATTCAGTTAAAGTTTTATATTTAACTTTCTTAACTAATCCTAACGGGCCGATTAAAAGTTATAAAGTTGCTCATGAAAGTGATATTTATATGAGTTTACCTTTAATAATTTTGGCTTTATTTTCCGTGTCCTTTGGTTTCTTAACTAAGGATATTTTTATAGGATTGGGTACTGGATTTTTTATTGATAATAGTTTATATATTAATCCTTATCATGAAATTAGTATAGAAACTGAATTTGGTGTACCTATTTTATTTAAAGTATTACCTTTGATTTGTACTGTTTTTTTCACTTTTTTATCTATTTTGTATTCGGAAATATTACCAAGTAAATTAATCAGCTTTAAATTATCTAGAATAGGTTATAATATATTTGGATTTTTTAGTCAACGTTTTTTAGTTGAGTTTTTTTACAATAAATATATTACGGATAAAGTACTTATGATAGGAGGTGAAACAACTAAAATAATTGATAAAGGATCTATAGAATATTTGGGGCCTTTTGGTTTAGAAATAGGTTTACTTAGTTTAAGTAAGAGTATTTCTAGACTTGACTCTGGAGTAATTACATCTTATGCATTGTATATCTTATCTGGTTTGTTTATTTATATTTTTATTTCTTCTTTAATGATTGTCCAAAATATTATTTTATTAATGGTATTATTCGGATTTTTAGCTATTGCTAGATTTAGTTATAATAAATAATTATATAAAAATAATTATTATTTATTTTGTTGGTTTGTAATCATAATTTTTGATAGAGATATTTACTCATTTTTTATAAAGGAATATATTTAGTAGTTGTGTGTTTTAATGTTACTTTTATCTTTATTGCTTATGCCGTTAATAGGTATATTTATTATAATTACTAATTTACATAGTCTATTTGTTAATTTTAATTATTATACTTATTTAAAATCGATAAAATGAATAGCACTTTCAGTATCTATAATAAATTTTATTGTATCATTGGTTATATTTGTTTTTTTTGATTTTTCTTACAACCAATTCCAATTTGTTCAAGAACCATATGATATTATGGGATATAATATCTATTTAGGTATAGATGGTATATCTATATATTTTATACTTTTAACTACTATAATAATGCCTGTTGCATTGTTATCAAATTGAAGTTCAATATCTGAAAATGTAAAGTGATATTTGGTTTTAATTTTGATGTTAGAAACATTATTATTAGCTGTTTTTTTAGTTTTAGATATATTTTTATTTTATATATTCTTTGAAAGTATACTACCTCCATTATTTGTTTTAATAGGACTGTTTGGGTCAAGCAATAGAGTGAGGGCGAGTTTTTTTCTATTTTTATATACATTGTTGGGGTCTTTGTTTTTGTTGCTTTCAATATTAGCTATGTACAATATAATGGGTACTACTGATTTTGATGCTTTATATAAAACTAATTTTAATTATTATACGCAATTATTGCTGTTTTCTGGTATATTTATTGCTTTTGCGGTAAAAACTCCTTTAATCTTTTTAAACATTTGATTGTTAAAGGCACATGTTGAATCTCCATTAGGCGGAAGCATTATTTTAGCTGGTATAGTTTTGAAGTTGAGCCTGTACGGTATAATTAGATTGATTTTACCTATTTTACCTAAAGCCTCAATATATTGTACTTTTTTAGTTTATACTATAGGTGTTATTACTATTATTTATGCTAGTTTTAGTACTTTAAGAACAATAGATATTAAGGAATTGATTGCTTATAGTTCCGTTTCACATGCTGCTGTTTATGTTTTAGGAGTATTTAGTAATACGTTTCAAGGTATAGAAGGAGGTATAACTTTAGGTTTAGCTCATGGTTTTGTTTCTTCTGGATTATTTATATGTGTTGGAGGTATTTTGTATGATAGATCTTCAACTAGACTGATTACTTTTTATAGAGGTATGGCTCAAATAATGCCTTTATTTTCTGTTCTATTTTTCATACTTTGTTTAAGTAACGCGGGAACACCCCTTTCACTTAATTTTATAGGTGAGTTCTTAAGTCTTTATGGTACTTTCGAAAAATTGCCTTTACTAGGTATGTTAGCATGTTCTTCTATTGTTTTATCTGCAGCTTATACAATATTTATGTTTAATAGAATAGCTTTTGGAGGTAAATATTCTAAATTATTTAAAGTTAATCTTCCTGATTTAAATAGACGAGAATTTTTTATTTTATTTGTGTTAATATTGTATACAATATTATTAGGTATATATCCAATACCAGTATTAGATGGTTTACATTATTCAGTATCATTGTTAATATATTTTTCTCCTTTATATTAATCGTTTGCTGTTAAATTGTTATACGTACATATTTGTATATATATATATATAATAAGGGATATATGCAGGTGGTCCTGTGTTTTGATTGCAGATCTTAAGTTTAAAGTTCAATTCTTTTGTATCCTTAATCTAAATATATTTTATATTATTTATAAGATACAAAATTAAATATGGCCTTATAGTTTAGTGTTATGCATTAAAATCCTATAGTGTTTTTTATATTATTGTGCTATGGATATTAGTTTCCATAGGTTTTTAATAGGTAAATAAATATATATGTTTATTTAACATAATATGGAACTTCATATGGTTGGAAAGGAATTTGGTAGAATTGGTTTAGAGTCTTATGTAGTGAAAAAAAATTCTGAAATTTCTCTGTGAGTAGAAAGATGATTTTTGTCTTCTAATGCAAAAGATATAGGTACATTATATTTAATTTTTGCTTTGTTTTCGGGACTAATAGGTACTGCATTTTCTGTGTTAATTAGATTAGAATTATCTGGGCCAGGTGTACAGTATATATCAGATAATCAACTTTATAATAGTATAATTACAGCTCATGCGATAGTCATGATATTTTTTATGGTTATGCCGGCATTGATAGGAGGTTTTGGTAACTTTTTGTTACCTTTGATGGTAGGGGGGCCTGATATGGCGTTTCCAAGACTTAATAATATAAGTTTTTGATTGTTACCACCTAGTTTATTATTATTTATATTTGCCAGTTGTATAGAAAATGGAGCGGGTACAGGATGAACTCTTTATCCTCCTCTTTCAGGTATACAAAGTCATAGTGGACCTAGTGTAGATATGGCCATTTTTGGTTTACATTTAGCAGGAGTAAGTAGTTTATTGGGAGCTATGAACTTCATAACTACAATACTAAATATGAGAGCTCCAGGTATAAGATTACATAAATTAGCATTATTTGGTTGAGCTGTATTAGTAACAGCGGTTCTTTTATTATTATCTCTTCCGGTTTTAGCAGGAGGAATAACAATGGTTTTAACAGATAGAAATTTCAATACTTCATTTTTTGAAACAGCTGGAGGTGGTGATCCTATTTTGTTTCAACATCTTTTCTGATTCTTTGGTCATCCTGAAGTTTATATATTAGTAATACCGGCTTTTGGTATAATTAGTACTACTATTTCAGCCGCTTCAAATAAAAGTATTTTTGGGTACCTTGGTATGGTTTATGCTATGATGTCTATTGGTGTATTAGGTTTTGTGGTTTGAAGTCATCATATGTATACTGTAGGTTTAGACGTGGATACAAGAGCTTATTTTACAGCAGCTACGTTAATAATTGCTGTGCCTACAGGAATAAAGATATTTAGTTGATTAGCTACATGTTATGGAGGATCATTACATCTTACTCCTTTTATGTTATTTGCATTAGGTTTTGTGTTTATGTTTACTATTGGTGGACTTACTGGTATAGTTTTGGCTAACGCATCATTGGATATTGCATTTCATGATACTTATTATGTTGTTGCACACTTTCATTATGTTTTAAGTATGGGTGCAGTATTTGGTTTATTTAGTGCTTGATATTTTTGAATTCCAAAAATACTAGGAGTAGATTATGATGTGTTATTAAGTAAGGTTCATTTTTGAATTTTATTTATAGGAGTTAATTTAACATTTTTTCCTCAACATTTCTTAGGTTTACAAGGGATGCCAAGAAGAATAAGTGATTATCCTGATGCTTTCGCAGGGTGAAATTTTGTAAGTAGTTTTGGTTCTATAGTATCAGTAATAGCTACTGTGCTATTTTTATATATAGTGTATAATCAATTAGTATATGGGGAGGTTATAGTAAGATATCCTTGATTTGTACCTCAGTTCTTTTTTGACTACATACAAATTGTATTAAGTAGATTATATAATAGTTTAGAATGATGTTTAAGTAGTCCACCTAAGCCGCATGCATTTGTAACTTTACCTTTAACATCTAGTTTATTATTATATTTAGTACGTGTAGTAAAATAAAATAGGCATAATGTTATTATTGTTGTAATAAGGGTAAATTTTATTAAATATAATAACATGTGAATTATTTAATTCACATGTGAATTAATATATCTAATGTGTTTGGTATATTAAATTATTATTTATTTTATTTTTTATTCCCATTAGCTTAATAGGCAGAGCAGAATACTTCTAATATTTGGATATAAGTTCAAGTCTTATATGGGAATTATACTTAAAAAAATATATATATATATATATATTTTTTTACATTATAATATTTGCTTCTAATTTTAATATGTCTAAATGTTTAATATTTCTATAGAAAATAATGATCTTTAATTTAACAACAACTCCTCTAGATCAATTTGAGATTAGAGATTTAATAAGTATAAGCGTACCTGTTCTCGCGGACATACATATTTCATTGACAAATATATCTTTTTATTTAATAGTTAGTTTTTTTATATTGTTAAATTTTAACATGATGAGTAACAACTTTAATAAACTAATACCTAATAGTTGATCTATTAGTCAAGAATGTATTTATGCTACTATACATGGTATAGTGATCAATCAAATCAATGAAAAAAAAGGACAATTTTATTTCCCATTTATCTATGGTTTATTTATGTTTATTTTGATAAACAATTTAATTGGTATGATACCTTATAGTTTTGCTTCTACAAGTCACTTTGTTCTGACGTTCGCATTAAGTTTTACTGTAGTATTAGGTGCAACAATATTAGGTTTTAGAGAACATGGTATTAAATTTTTTGCATTACTTGTGCCAGCAGGTTGTCCGTTAGGTTTACTTCCTTTATTAGTGTTGATTGAATTTATATCATATTTAACAAGAAATATCTCATTGGGTTTAAGATTAGCTGCTAATATTTTTTCAGGACATATGTTGTTAAATATTTTAAGTTGATTTACTTATAATATAATGAATTCAGGACTTGTTTATTTCTTTGTGGCCTTTTTACCTTTGGCTTTTATAATAGCGTTTTCTGGTTTGGAGTTAGCAATAGCATTTATTCAAGCTCAAGTCTTTGTAGTATTAACTTGTACTTACATAAAAGATGCTCTTGATTTACATTAATTTTTGTACATATATATGGGAAAATATTTAGTCACCTAAATTAATTATAAATATGTGAATTATAATCTTCGGATGAAATGAATTATTTTATGTTATGATCTTTAATTAAATATATTTTATTTAATATAGATACATATATATATATATAGAAGGAAAATCTGGTGCTTAACTGAACATAATTAGGATAAAAATTTATATTAGTATAACAGAAAATATTGTGTATAAAAATCAGATATTATTATATATTTTGAACGATAAAGTCTATGTTAAGTTTTAATGTTAGTATAATATTGTATAACTAAAACCGGGTTAATTGTATCTTTATGTTATATATAGTATGAAAATGCGCATAAGCACAAATATGGCTATTTCAAAATATAAAAAAATATTTTTTTATCAAAATGTTTTTTAATTAGTACTGTTTAATTAATAATCACATAAATTGTAATTCTATTTGCTAAGCGTATAATTATTTTTAATTTATGTTTACACAATATATTTTATTTTATTATAATTATTATAATAAACTATGTGAATATAATATATTATGTATATTATACATACAGTGATTTATTTATCAACTTTTATTTCTATTATTGAAGTTGTTTTATTGTCTATTCCTGTAGTATTAGCAGTAGCTTATGTGACAGTAGTAGAAAGAAAGACAATGGCAAGTATGCAAAGGAGATTGGGACCTAATATAGTGGGTTATTATGGTCTTTTACAGGCGTTTGCTGATGCTTTCAAACTTTTATTAAAAGAATATGTTTCACCTACACAAGCAAATCTTATTTTGTTTTTTTTAGGACCCATAATAACTTTAATATTCTCATTATTAGGATATGGTGTTATACCTTATGCTCCAGGATTAACTGTATTTGATTTTAATTTAGGAATATTGTATTTGTTGGCTGTATCTTCATTATCTACATATGGTATTTTGTTAGCAGGATGATCAGCTAATTCTAAATATGCTTTTCTAGGGTCACTTAGAAGTACTGCTCAATTAATTAGTTATGAACTAATTTTAAGTTCAGCTATTTTATTAGTTGTATTGTTGACAAGTAGTTTAAATTTAACTGTTAATATAGAATATCAAAAAACTGTTTGATTTGTGATGCCTTTGTTTCCTATATTTATGATATTTTTTATAGGTTCTGTAGCGGAAACAAATAGAGCCCCTTTTGATTTGGCTGAAGCGGAATCAGAATTAGTTAGTGGTTTTATGACAGAACACGCTGCAGTAATATTTGTGTTCTTCTTTTTGGCTGAATATGCTAGCATAGTACTTATATGTATATTGACTAGCATATTATTTTTAGGAGGATATTTAATAAATATTGTGCCTTTACTTTATATACTATATTTTTTAGATATTCTTACTATTATTATAGTTAATATTTTAGATTATTTTTTTTCTATTATATTTAGAAGCAGTTCAGATAATTTTATTGATTATTTAAATTATTTTAGTAACGAACAATTTAAATATTTTATTTATTCCTTAAATGACAATAAGATTGTGAATAATCCTTTAGTGGAAGGTATAGTTTGTGGTATAATATTAGGGATAAAATCATCTATTATGATATTCGTTTTTATTTGAGTTAGAGCTAGTTTTCCTAGAATACGTTTTGATCAATTAATGTCATTCTGTTGAACTGTTTTATTACCTTTAGTATTTGCTTTTATTGTATTAGTTCCATGTGTTTTATATAGTTTTGGAATATTACCTGATAATATATTTTTATAATAATATATAAATTAGTCCTTTTCAACTGTTTATAAATATAGATAAGTTTTATATTATGTTTAGTAATATTAAGAGATGTATATTTTTGTTTTAAAATTGTATTTGCGCAAATAAATCAGTTAATTTTATAAATTAAAAGATTTTATTAATTATTCATGATTGTACAATGAATTTATAAAGAGTATTATATATAATTAAAAAAAAGAAATTAGCTTAATTGGTAGAGCAACCGTTTTACACACGGTAGGTTAAGTGTTCGAGCCACTTATTTCTTAAAGTATTTATGTACTTGTTTCATATGTTATAAGTGAATTATAACATAAAATTTTATTTAAGTGAGTTTGATGATGGCTCTGATTGAGCGCTGTCCAAATGCTTGACACATGCTAATCGTACGGTATCTTATTATTTAAGATAAAGTGGTGTACAGGTGAGTAAATTAATAATTTAATTACTCTAAAGTAAGAAATAGATTTTTTATAAGATATATAAATTTATATATATATATATAAATTTATATGTAAAAGAAGATATTCGCTTTAGATCATTTTTAATTGTTTCAAATAGGTAATAGTTGAAGTAATATTTTAGCTAGCTAATATTTGTAGTCAGAACTGAGAAGTTTATTGATCACATTGGGTCTGAAAAAACCCCAATACGTATAGTACAGCAGTGAGGAATATTGGTCAATGGTCTAAGGACTGAACCAGCAACTTGGAGGAAATCATAGTTTAAACCGATAAAAAGGTGATGTTACTATGTAAAATTCTAGATAAAATAATGAGAAATGACAATTTTTTATTTACATGTCTTGACTAAATCTTGTGCCAGCAGTCGCGGTAATACAAGAAAGACTAGCGTTATTCATCTTTATTAGGTTTAAAGGGTACCTAAACGGTATATTAGGTCTTTATGTAGAGAACAAATATGACTAGAGTTTTAATAAGGGAGGTAAATGTCAGTACTGTTGGTGGAGAGATGAAATTCTTTGATACTTCTAGGACTGGTAATGGTGAAAACAACCCTCTATATATAAACTGACGTTGAGGGACGAAGGCTTGGGTAACGAATAGGATTAGATACCCTAATAGTCCTTGCAGAAAATTATGAATGCTATAAGATAGTAACTGGTAAGTTATTGATTTATAAATGAAAATGTAAGCATTTCACCTCAAGAGTAATGTGGCAACACGGAAACTGAAATCATTAGACCGTTTCTAAAACCAGTAGTGAAGTATGTTATTTAATTCGATAGTCCACGAAAAACCTTACCATAATTTGAATATAAATTAATATTAGTTTATACAAGCGTTGCACGGCTGTCTTCAGTTAATGTCGTGAGATTTGGTTTGATCCATTAAATTAACGTAAGCCCTATCTTTATTTATTTATAATAAAGATGTTTAACATTATATTGAATTTTATAAAAGGGACTAAGACAAGTCATCATGACCTAAATTTAATTGTGGGCTATAGACGTGCTGCATGTTCTTATACAAAAAGATGCAAAAATGAAAGTTTAAGCTAATCTTTAAAATAAGATATAATATTTATTATAGCCTGTAATTCGGCTATATGAATAAGGAATTACTAGTAATCGTGAATCATTTTGTCACGGTGAATTTTATCTTAGATAGGTACTAACCACTCGTCAGGCGCTGAAAAAAATATGTGCAATAAGTTTGGTTATTATTATTTTATATTTTATACAATGGTATGAAAAAACTTTAATTGATAATCTTCGTATGCATGATTTTAATTGGTGTTAAGTCGAAATATGGTTCGTGTAGTGGAAATTGCACGGGATTAATGAATATAAACAATACCCCCTTCCCCCCTTCTACTTAAAATTTAAATGAGTTTAAATATATATATATATATATTTAAAGCCTTTATAGCTCAAAGGTAGAGCGAAATACTGTTAATATTTTGGTTGAATGTTCGATTCATTCTAAAGGCTTATCAAAAAGGATTTTACATAAAAAATTAATAATTTTACATCCTTTTTTATGTATTAAAAATATTTTTATTCTTTAAAATCATTAATGATTTTAAGTAATATGTCGTAGACTAAAAGGTAAGTCATAAATTTTTGGTATTTATAGATGAATGTTCGAATCATTCCGACATAAATCCGTTTACATTATAGATACGTCTATAGTGTAAACGGACTTATACATAAAATTCTTTTCTTTATGTATAAGAAAAGAATACATGGTTGTGTTCTTAATGTGTGGTTGTGTTTTGAATGTGTGGATAGTGGTATAAACATATGTTTATACGTTTAAGAATTTAAAGAAATTATTTGATGTTTATTAATAAGAATAAATATTATTATCTTTTAGATAAAATGAGAATTAGCACTAGAAGAAGAAGTAGGAAATATACATATAAACGTAGTTCATACAGACTTGATTACGTTAGACCCTTATTTTCATGTAAAGAATTACCTGTAAGACCTTATTCTCCTAATAAATTAGAGGTAAGATATTTATCTTCATCTCCTCGTCTTGGTGCAGACTCGTTAGGTGTTCTTATAGCTTCTCTTGGGACTTCTTATACTCCGAGTTTTTTAGGTAATCATTTAGGAGCTGCGTTTATCTTATTAATGGGTTTGGCTAGTACTTTATTTTTTGTAACTGCATCTTTTTCAGGACGAATTGCACAAGATCCTTCATATGAATTTATTTTACAAAGACTAGATCTTGTGTTTCTTTTGTACGAATCATTTATATGATATGAACAAGCTGCAATGAATTTGTTACTTGATAATTTAAATAATTTTACTCAGGAACATTTATATCAGTTTTATCTTTCTCTTCAACAACTTGTTCTTGTAAGAGAAGTTCTATTTTCTGTTCTTACTGATTTGATCAATTCTCCATATATACAGCTTCTGCAAGGGCCTATTTTAGATAGACTTGAAGAAATTCATGAATCTTTAAGATTGGGGGGAAATGATCTTATGAGTTTAGTAAGAAATATTGAAAACATATTAAATATTCCGGAACAAGAAAGAGTACCTCAGTTATGATTTGAGGAATAATTATAGATTTTGGTATAAAGTTATCTTTTATAAAATAAAGAAGATTATAAAAAAAAATGTCATAGATTAATGGTAAATTCTAAATTTTTAATTGAATGTTCGATTCATTCTGACATACATTTTAATGTGTATATTATGTTAAATCTTTATTTGAAATGGAAAAAAGTCTAGACATGGTTGAAATGTTTAGTAAACATTTTTTTAACTAGTGGATTTTTAGCTATGTTACGTTAAATTTTTCTTTTCTATTCTAAAAGATCTAGTTTATTATACATTATTTATTTCTCTATTACGTTGTATCTGGCTTTATGTAATAAGTATAGATAAATGGTTGTTTTGTTATTATATAGTGGTACATGTATAAATGAATATGCAATATTAGCAATAAAGAAAGATATTTAATTCGTTATGTCAAATCTTACAAGGAGTAGTTTTCAAGCTCATCCCTTTCACTTGGTATCTCCTTCGCCTTGACCTGTTTATACTAGTATAAATTTACTTTCACTTACGACTGCGGGTGTTTTAACTATGCATAGCTTTTCGTATGCTTATATTTTCTTTTATATGGCTTTAATTTTGGTTATATATTCTATGAGTTTATGATTTAGAGATATAATATCAGAAGGTACATATTTAGGTAATCATACTTTGGCTGTACAAAGAGGTTTAAATATGGGTGTTGCGCTATTTATATTATCCGAAGCGTTATTCTTTCTAGCCATTTTTTGAACTTTTTTTCATAGTGCTTTATCTCCTAATGTAGAAATAGGAGCTCAATGGCCTCCTATGGGAATACAAGCGATTAATCCCTTTGAATTGCCTTTATTAAATACAGTTATATTATTATCATCGGGTGTTACAGTAACTTATGCTCATCATTCTCTGATACAAGGAAATAGAACTGGAGCTTTATATGGTTTAATTTATACTATTATTTTAGCTATTTTATTTACATCTTTACAAGTAATTGAATATTCAGTTTCTTCTTTTACTATAACAGATGGAGTGTTTGGTTCTTGTTTTTATTTTGGAACAGGTTTCCATGGACTACACGTTATAATTGGTACAATCTTTTTATCTGTAGGATTTTGACGTTTATTGGCATACCATTTAACTGAGAATCATCATTTAGGTTTGGAAGCTGGTATCCTTTACTGACATTTTGTAGATGTTGTATGATTATTTTTATATGTTTCAGTTTATTATTGAGGATCTTAATTATTTTTATATAAATATATGGAAATTATAATATGTATTTTAGCTACTTATATTATAATAACGTATTATAATTAATAATTTCCATTAGTTTAAGGGTAAAACAATACTTTTCGGAGGTATATTTATAAGTTCAATTCTTATATGGAAATAAAAAAAACCATAAAGAGTTTTACCTATTCTTTTATAGAAGAATACAGTTTACAGTAAGAATAGTATTATCTTGTATAAGCAAAAAAAAAAATTAATTATTTATTAATAGGAATAAATATTTTAGTTTTATGAAATGAGAATATTAAAAAGTCATCCTGTGCTTAGAATGGTAAATTCTTATCTAATAGATTCGCCTCAACCGTCCAACTTAAGTTATTTATGAAATTTTGGTTCACTTTTAGCCTTTTGTTTAGTTATACAGATAATTACGGGTGTGACTTTGGCCATGCATTATAACCCTAGTGTTTTAGAGGCATTTAATTCAGTTGAACATATTATGAGAGATGTAAATAATGGATGATTGGTTCGTTATCTACATTCCAATACAGCTTCAGCTTTTTTCTTTTTAGTTTATTTACATATAGGTAGAGGTTTATATTATGGATCATATGGGTCACCCAGAACATTAACTTGAACTATAGGTACTATAATTTTTGTGACAATGATGGCTACAGGTTTCTTGGGTTACTTACATAGCCCAAAATGATATCTATTAGATTTAAATTTACTTTTTTCAAATCTTTTATATAATTATACTATGGATGTTAATTTTCATAAGTTTTTAATAATAAATAATGAATAAAATGAATAAATATAATAACATGTTAGAGACATTTTTAAAAGAAAAACAGTTAAAACCTGCATATGTTTATGAAAATTTGCATTTAGATGAAACAAGAAAAACTATTTTAAAAGATCTTAAAGGTCTTAGTGGAGTTTATCTTGTTTTTAATAATATTACTGGGGATTACTATATAGGGTCCGCTTCTACTAACAGATTTTACGCTAGATTCTCTAATCATTTATTATATTTTAAAGGTAGTAAAGTATTAAAGCATGCGGTAAAAAAGTATGATTTTTCAAATTTTATGTTTCTAATATTAGAATTGTTCCCTGAACTAGTAAATAAGGAAAATAATAAGAGATTATTGGATCTGGAAGATTTTTATTTAAAATCTTTATTACCTAATTATAATATATTAACTGAGGCAGGATCAAGTTTTGGTTATAAACATACTGAATTAGATCGTATAAAAATGAGAGCTAATTGTAGTTTAGAACGTCGTCTTTTTATTGGAAATTTAAATAGAGATAAAAAGCTTTCCCCGGAAACAATAGAAAAGATTAGGGTAAAAGCTTTAAATAAAGGAAAGATTATTTATTCAGAAAAGGCCTTAGCTAATATGAAGAAGAAATCTAAACCAGTAATATTGTATAATTTTAATAATACTATTTTTGGAGAATACTCTAGTATAAGAGAAGCAGCTAATACTATAAATTGTAGTTATAAAACTATTAGTAGAGCTTTAACAACAGATAAAAAGATTTTGAAAAGACGTTTTATTGTTAAATATAAAACATTGAAGTAAATAATAAAATATTTGAAAAAGGTTAACTTAAAATTAAATTATATTATAGTCTCACGAGTTTAAATTACTATGTAACTTTTATGGGGAAATAGTTTTAGTTTATTGCTAAATTTAAAGTTTTTTACTTTAAAAATAAAGTGAAATAGTCCGACAGGATTATTGAAGAAGTATTTATATTTCTTTGGCAATGTCAGTGAAAACGATCAAAGAGTTTAATGCTAGAGATCGTCGGTTACATAAATGATCGCGACAGACTGGGTCACTGATGGGTAGCTGAAATGCTGCTTAATGCACAGTCGAAATTTTTGGTCTATGCTATGCTAGTACAATATGTTAATATAATAGGTTTTAGCGTATACTAATAGAATAAACGAATTTAAAGTTATTCTAGCTTTAGATAAGATATTTCTAAAGTAAATTTGTATGTTCTTCCTTATGGTCAAATGAGTTTATGAGGTGAATAATTGCCTCAAATGTTTAATAAATATAAATTTGGTATTATTCTTTATTTTCATTATAGTTATTATAATAATGTTATAAAAAGCATTTTTTAAGAATACGCGTACTATAGTTATGAAATATCTTTCTTTAAAAACTATAAAGGTAGCTTTACATAGAGTTGTGGATGGTGAGCATACTATGGAACATAGAACTAGCACAGTTGGTAATAGTCTTCTGGCTAACTATTTTCCTTTACAAAAGTATACTGTTACACCTGAACAAGAAATGCCTTATTCTAGAAAAAAACCAGACTTTACAGTAGAACGTTTGGATAATAAGGATAATTTGGTATATCATGCTTTCGCTGAAATGAAATCTTGTGATGGTTCGAATTTTACTCAAATAATAGACCAGGTGTATGATTCAATTATGCCATATGCGGAAGCTACAGGTGGTAATTTTTCTGTCTATGTAATTGCTATAAAAGGTGTTAATATAGGTTTTTTTCAATTTTTTAATAGTATATCTTTATTAGATGCACTTAATATACCGCACTATAAAGGATTTATACCATTAAATAAATTAATGTTGGCTCATGATTATATGAGCGTCCACAATATTTCTAGTATTGTGGACTATTTTCAGCATCTTAAAGAATGTCCTGTGAATGTGTATAATATACGATGTAGGGATGTCAAGATACCTGATAAAATGGATTTTCCTTGTATTTTCAATCTTTTAAATGAAAAGCATGAAAATTATGTTCATGATTTATTTGTGCACATGGCTAATAATACGCCAGAAACATATATGTTTACCAGAAATTAAATTATTATATATAGTTACATAATATATATATATATATAAAGCAATATTTACTTATAATTTATATACAAGTTATGTAGCAATGCTGGTGAAAACGGTCAATAATGTTTGTTTAGCATCAAGACCGTCGGTAGAGTAAAATATCGCTACAGACTGGTTCACCGGTGGGTGGCTGAAATGCCGCTTAATGTACAGTCGGAATCTTTTTTCAATATAATTTACATTGAAACACAAGGCTTTATGCTATATTAAATTATAATTATCTTGACTAATATAAGTATAAAGTACAGGGCTTACTTGTTTTAAACACGGAGAACCTATATTTTAGGTTAGAATAAATAAGTTAAAGATTTGGCAACAGTTATAACTAATCTTATGAGTGCTATTCCTTGAATAGGACAAGATATAGTTGAATTCATTTGAGGTGGTTTTTCAGTAAATAATGCTACTTTAAACCGATTTTTTTCTTTACATTTTGTTTTACCTTTTGTTTTAGCTGCATTAGCATTAATGCATTTAATTGTATTACATGATACTGTGGGATCAGGTAATCCTTTAGGTGTGTCAGGTAATTATGATAGAATACCTTTTTCTCCTTATTATATATTTAAAGATTTAATAACTATATTTTTGTTTATTATAATCTTATCTGTTTTCGTTTTTTTTATGCCTAATGTATTAGGTGATAGTGAAAATTATGTTATGGCTAATCCAATGCAAACACCTCCGGCAATAGTACCTGAATGGTATTTACTTCCTTTTTATGCTATTTTAAGATCTATACCTAATAAATTGTTAGGAGTGATAGCTATGTTTTCTGCTATATTGAGTTTGTTAGTAATGCCGTTTAGTGATCTTAGCAGAAGTAGAGGTATACAGTTTAAACCATTAAGCAAAATAGCGTTTTATTTTTTCGTGGCTAATTTCTTAATTTTAATGCAATTAGGAGCTAAACATGTTGAGTCTCCTTTTATAGAGTTCGGTCAAATTTCTACTATTTTATATTTTTCATATTTCTTGGTAACGGTACCTTTAATTACATATATTGAAAATACTTTAATAGATTTAAATGTGGATGGTAAAATCTATAGATAAGAGTTTTATTAAAATGTATTAGGTAATGTGAAATTATTGAAGATGACGTATAAACAATAAGTATAAGAAAATTATATATCATTATAAAGAAAATGCTATTGGCTGATGGTAAGTCATAAATTTATGATAATCGAGTGTTCGAGTCACTCTGGCATATATTTTAATAAGTCATTTGTTTTACAATACTTATGTATTGTTATCCTTTTAATAAATTCTATGATTGTTGTTATAATACTTTGTAAAACTTAATATATATATGTATATTTTATATTTAAATTTTTAGGAAATAGAGTTTTGTAATTAATTATAAAACTGGTAATTAATAATTTATTTGTTTTAATAGATAATTATATTAATGGTTATAGGATTCAATTGTTGGTATTAATTTCTTTAATATCTTTATTCTGTGGTGTATTTGTTATAATAAGTAAAAACCCTATTATATCTGTTCTATTTTTAATAGGTTTGTTTTTATGCATATCGACTTATTTAATGTTATCTGGAATGACTTTTATAGGAATAGCTTATCTTGTGGTATATATAGGAGCGGTTTCTATTTTATTTTTATTTATTTTAATGTTAATTAATGTTAGAGTATCGGAATTACAAAGTGATACTAACAATAGTTTACCTTTAGCTTTAATAATAGGTATTTTTCTTTATTATTTTTTATATAGAGTGTTACCTTTTAGTAGTTTGAACATTGCGGACAATAAGTTTATAAACCTTATGTCTTTAAATAATTATAGTGAAAATTTATATGTAACTTCTAATACATGGGATAAAATATTAATAGATATTTCTCATATAGTTAGTATAGGTAATGTTATTTATACTAATTATTTTATATGGATTGTTATAGCATCTATAATATTATTATTAGCTATGGTAGGAACTATTATTATAACGATAAAATCCTAAAAACAATGTTTCTGATTTATAAGAAGACCTTAGTTTAATGGCAAAACATGTGCCTTTTAAGCATTAGTATTTGGGTTCAAATCCCAGAGGTCTTATATTTTTATCAAAATTTATAGAGATATTTTTATTGTTTTTGTATAAATTGAGTATAATATTAATGAATATTTGTTATATTAAAGTGATAGATTTATATTTAATATATAGGGTATTTTTATATAATTAATTCACAATAATTCTACTTCATAATAATAGTTATATTGTAATATGACCATTTAAGTCTATGTATATAAGTCGGAAATCTTTATTATTATTAAGGTATGATTTATAAAAAGTTTAAATCTATGGATTTACATTTGTAAATATAGTTGTTAATTACAATATTAACGGCCATAGGTTAATGGTAAACCGATCGTCTTCCAAACGATGTATATTGATTCGAATTCAATTGGCCGTAAAGAGACATTATTTAATTGTTAGTAAAAAAAAAGGGTTAGTAGTTAATAGGTAAATAACTTTCTTGTCACGAAAGGAGATATCGGATCAAAACCGATCTAACTCGATTTATATTATAAAGGAAAAGTTGCTATAGGTAAGGCGAGATATTTGCTAAATATTGTGTTTTAACACTTGGATGTTCAAATCATCTCTTTTCCGTAAAGTATATTTAATCATATAAGAGTATAGTTTAATAGGTAAAATAGGAAGCTTCAAACTTCAAATCTTCTGTTCAAATCAGAATACTCTTGGATAAATGGAAGAATTTTATAATTCGTTAAATATGATGGTACAGTTATATATATATAACAATTTATTTATTTTTAAAAATAATTTTTGTAGCAGATTTCTTAACTTAATAGGTAAAGTGTACTTTTGATAAGAGTATGTTCGACGTTCAAATCGCCGAGAAATCAGATTTATTTAGATTAAAGAGAATTGACCGAGTGGTTTAAGGTGATAAGCTTGAAACTTATTTGGCTTTATATAGTCACATCCGTTCGAATCGGATATTCTCTGAGTTGTGTTTTGCGGGTTAGAGCCTGGTTGGTTAGGTGCCTCATTTGGGTTGAGGATTAGTTATGTTCGAATCATAATAACCCGAAAGCTTTAATATAAATAATTAAAAACATAGGTGTATATACCATTGAATTAAGTAACTTTAATGTGTAGAATAGATATGTAAAGTATAACTTTATTATGTTTTTTAATTTATAATTATTTAATGTAATAGAAAGTATATAAAGAAACTATTATAAAGGAATAGCTATATGTTGAGGGAAATTTTGAAATAAGTCTATATTATTAATAGCTTTCTTTGTCCTTAGATAAATTATATTGTAGACAAAGTTAATTGAAATATCTTATTAACTTTAGTAAAATAAATTAAACAAGATTCTATTATTAGTGTGAATGAAAGTAGAAAAGTTTTTAATTAAAATGGATAAAATTTGTTTGAATAAAGGAGAACCTTCTTCTAAAACTAAATACAACATATAAGCAATAGTTAATAGTACCATGAGGGAAGTTCTTGAAATAGTAGTTTTATAAGTGGCTCAATAAATAATTTGATTAAATTATGAGAGCGTACCTTTTGCATAATGGGTCAGCAAGTTAATGTTAAATGCAAGCAATATAGATATGTATATTTGCTTAGATAAACCAATTGCCAAATAGTAATTAAGTATTTAAGATTAGACCCGAAGCCTAGTGATCTTACTATGATCAGGATTATAAAAGTTCGAATGGGTTATCGTTGTAAAGATATCCAAGGAATTATGGTAAGTTAGTGAAAGACAAAACTGACTAGGATAGCTGGTTTTCTGCGAAACCTATGTAAGTAGGTCATTTAAATAACATCTTAGTAGGTACAGTATTTTATTTCGATGATTTAGATAGTAATTTATTATTTAAGTTGTATATATCAGGGGATTTCGAAGATTTTACTGGAGTAAAAAAGATCTCGAAAGGATAAAGATGTATGTTAAATAATCAGACATAGTACGATAAGGTTGTATGTCAACAGGGAAACAGCCCAAAACAAGAGTTTAAAGTTCCACAATTATTGTTAAGTGAAAAAAAGAAAGTTTTCTTCAAAAACAACCAGGAAATAGGCTTAGAAGCGGCCATTTTTTAAAGATCTCGTAACAGAGCACTGGTCTAACTTATAGATTTAAATAAAAAGTTATTGTTAAAAGCATCGAAAATATAACGGATCTAAACAGTATACTGATATCTTGTATATAAATAATATGTTTATAAATATATTATTTGTGGGGTAGCAGAACATTGATTAAATACAATGCTTTTTTATTAAAAAAGTATATGTTTCAAGAGATAATGCTGACATGAGTAACGAAAAAGGTATAATACCTCGCCTAAAGCTTATGGTTTTATTTAATTAACGGCCTCTAAGTGAAATAATCGAAAGGATGTAGTTATAAATAAATAAACTGAAATAGATGAAGTTATAGCTATGTCTATAGTGTAATTATTAACAACATTAAAAAGATGGATTGGTAATTACATCGGTTATACCTAAAGGGTTACACGATGAGATATTATATATTAACATTAAAATGAGTACTTAAGTGTTCGAGAAAATTTTTTTAACCGTACCTAAATACTACCACTAGTAAGCAAGTAGAGAATATGAAGGCGTTTGAGCTAATAATCATTAAGGAACTCGGCAAATTTACTCCGTAACTTAGGAATAAGGTGGGCCATTTA
>AP72_2010_repI_A10DRAFT_1000015_pt1 | contig 25260 bp, 13 predicted proteins | sample AmaPasreplicIA10_FD_9194 | JGI IMG/M metagenome (IMG submission 9194) | reverse complement strand
ATCAGGAGCAATAGCCTGGATTGATGGCGCCAGGGCCCGCCACAACCCAACCCAACGCTGCACGGCACCTCCGCTCGGGTAGTGCACGCCGGGAATTGGCAAGCTACGTTCAGGTAATTCCGCCGGAGGATAGCTGAGCCATACGTTCATATATATAGGTATGTCGAACTCAGACTTGCCTGCGGCAGCAATCTCGTTCAGATAGTGTGACTGATGATAGAGCTGGAAAAGCTCATCGGCGTCTCCACGGAAAACTTCGCTCCATGTGCCTGGTTGCTTGTGTGCAGCCGACAACATTTCTGCCGGGACTTGGCCGCCAAAATCCTTGTTTGATTCCGCCGAAAAATCCCTTGGGCTGCCAATGATCCCAGACTCGTTCTCAACCTGCACCATCAGGATCGTGTGTTCGGTTGCGTCGATGCTTTTAAGGTGACGCATTAGCGCAACGAATGCAGTCTTATCAGCTTCCAAGTTGGACCGCGAACTTGCAGACAGCACATCTATGGGTTCGCCGTCTGCCCGGATCACACGCGGAAACCGCTTTGTATCGGTTTTCACCCAAGCAGGCACGTAATGCATGTTGCCGTTCTTCCATGTTCCAAACCAAAGCAGAACGACATGAAGATTATGCTCACGTGCACCCTTCACAATGGCATCGACGTTGTCCCAAACAAACTTCCCTTGCTGGGGTTCGATCTGTTCCCAATAAACTGGGGCTTCGACCGTGTTGGCGTGGAGCTCAGAAAGCGATTTCCAGACTGCGGGAAGTTCCGAAGGCCAAGCGCTGGAGTTGTGTATTTGGCCGCCAAGAATGAGGTAAGGTTCACCGTTGACGAGCAGCGCCCACCGGCCATTCTTCTCAACGAATTTCGGTGCGTCGGCAGCGAAGCTGAAAGATAAGGCCATGATGGTGAACAGAATGGAGGCAAATCCGCGTAGTAATAGTCTGCCGCAAGCAAGCAGCCGCTGCGATGATGCTTTTGTATCGGAAAGCATTACGCCTCCTCGGGAGCAGTTTCAGTAATGCGGAACTCCACTCGTTGGGGCCCCAACCGGGGATGAGTCGCGATCAGATGTGCCGTTCCTGCTTGTTCGCTGGCACGTATCCAGACTGCTCCGGTTCCCCCGACAAGCGAAAAGGGATTGTCGCCGACGATCTCGGCGGGGCCGTCCAACTCAAACTTGATGGCATCATCCGCAAAAGGGCGGATTGCACCAAACTCGTCGGTGACTCGCATGACGACGCGGGTCGCATCAGCTCCGTCAGCGACGAGCTCCACATCGTCGGGCAATATCAAGAACTTACTGTCAACGCCTGCTCCCGACATTTTCTTTTCGGCTACTTTCTTGTCGCCGATGTAGCCTTCGATTCGCAGATCCCCCCAACCGTGTCTCAGGCCTGCTCCCATATCCACAACGAAAGGTGCATAACGTAAATGCTGAAACTGCTTACGATCCGGATCGGCCTCAGCTACCAATTTGTCATTGATAAAGAACTTTAAGTGATCACAATTGGAGCAGATCATTGCCTTAGAAAAACCGACCGATTCGTCCCCGCGAGCCCAATGGAATGCTGGTTCCAGGACAATTTCTTCGGAGGGATCGCATTGCGATTTATAGAAACCAGCCGCCGGCTTCGGCTCACGGAAAATGTCGGTCACGCCGTGATAGCAGATCCTGTCTCCTGATCCGAAGTTTCCATGCGTGTTGTAGTCGAAGGCGCACCACCCTATGCCTCCAGCGTACTGCGGATTCGAAGCTAACTGGTCGTGGACGCGTGCGTGCCTTACAGTGTGCTCCGTGAGACGTTCGACATTATCGATGGTCTTCGTGGGATAGGTGTGGCCGGCAAACTCCGTATTCAAATACCGGGGATGGTTCGGCGGCTTCAGCGGAAATCCGAAATCATTCATCGTAAAGACATCTTCCAGGAATTCCGATTCCTGGAAATAGCGAATTCCTCCAGTTTGTCGAGTCGGGTCCAGTTGATGCGCCGTCGCGTTGGTACGCCTGTAGAAGTCGTGATCGTCCTTCGATTCATTAATGCGAACGCCCCAGAGAATGATCGAGGGATGGTTCCAATCGCGGCGAATCATGCGCCGCACATTGTCAACAGATATATCCTTCCAGGCTTGGTCGCCAATGTGTTGCCACCCGGGTATTTCCTCGAGCACGAGCAGTCCAAACTCGTCGCACGCATCCACAAAATGTCGCGACTGTGGATAATGAGAAGTCCTGACGATGTTGCAATGCAGCTTGTTCCGAAGGATGTCCGCATCGCGGCGCTGGGCCCGTGCCGACATCGCCTGTCCTACAAAAGGAAAGGTCTGATGACGGTCCAGGCCGCGAAGCTTTATCACTTTGCCGTTCAGTTCGAACCCGTGATCCGTAAACTGTGCGTCGCGGAAACCGAAGCGGCGCGAGTCTTCGTCAATGATTTGCCCTCCGCGCAGCAATCGAACGCGAACAACGTATAGGTTATGGTTCTCGAGATCCCACAGTTTTATGCCCGTTACACTTCCAAAATGCAGAACCTGCGATGCGGTACTGCGTTCCGTCGCCGTGGCCTTGCCCGTCGAGTCTGCTGTGGCACGCTGCGAGACCTTTGCAATCGAGCGGCCACCATCCAGCAGTTCCGCTTCGAGTGTCAGATCCTTAGGTAAGGATGAAGCACCTTCCAGAAAGCATTCCACCTCGACGGTCGGCTTTCTGCTGAGAACGTCTCTCGGCCTCACGAAAATGTTCTCGATGAATGTCGCCGGTACGATGCGCAACGCAACTTCACGATAGATGCCGCCGAAGGTAAGATAGTCAATTTCGTAGCCGAAAGGTGGGATGTCGGCACGTTCGCTAGAATCAACGTCAACAGCCAAAACGTTCTCACCAGCCCAATCGAGATATTGCGTAAGTTCGAATGCGAAAGGTGTGTACCCTCCCTTGTATTCCCCTAAGCGAGTGCCGTTGATCCAAACGGTTGACGCCGTCATCACGCCTTCGAAGTCCAGGAATACACGCTTTCCTTTTTCGTCCTTTGGCATTTTGAACCGGCGGCGATACAGCGACACGAACTCGTATTCTTTCTCGTCGAAGCCGTGCCATGGCAACCGCTTGTTGGTGTGCGGAATGACGACACGCTCGAAGCCTGCGTCGTCGAAGTTCTTATCGTGTCCACCTTCGACAAGCTTTGGACTAAATTTCCAGGCGCGATTCAGAGGCAGGATGGTACGGCCTGCGGGTTCGGGACTTTCCGTTTTCCCGAGAGCAAGTGGAGCCAGTTGTGCTCCCGCCACCACGGCAACAGAGTTACGAATAAAATCGCGGCGATCCATATTAAGTCGATCCTTTCGAGCAAAGATATCCCGCACTGTAAGGAACTACCGAAAACAATATTTACAGAATCCAGGAGAGCAACTGCCTCATGTCGGTCGGTTGGTGCGACTCGGTTCCTCGCGGTACTGAGGGACCGATTACGACGGCGGAGCTATGCTCCTCAAACCAGGCTAGAAAAGCACCTTTCTCAGCGCCCGGCAAACGTTGCTGATTCAGCCAGTTGTAATACGCTCCTATATCGGCATCAATGAGTGAACCCAGTGGATCCAGTTCAGGACGCTCGGCACCCGGCACCAACAGTTCGTTCATCGGTCGCTGACGCTGCCTTGGAGCGAAGCGCACGAACAATGTGGAGGGTTCAGCGCGCCGCAGCGCCTCTCGCGCTGCCCATTGCGTAAAACTGGTGCTGAAGATCTGCGTACCTGATCCCTCAGTAAGCAGTCGAACCTGGAAGCGGTCAAGGACTGCGTCGGTGCTGCTTCTGATACCCAGATCGGACGGGCGCCAACCGGCCATAATCGTCCTCAACATTTCTGGGCCCATCCCAGGCTTTTCGATGTGTGAGTGCATGTTTCGCAGGATAGCTGCACGAACCGGTTCGAGGGCCCCATAGGAAATGCAAGTCAACGCTGGATCGTGCTCGAGCGGATCACCACCATCGATGTACCAGTGCTCATAATCGTCAGAATGGGTCTTGGCGCGGGTGCTCACAACGTCTAACAGAATGCGAAGACCGTTACCGGGAGCAACTCGGCTGAAATAGGCGCCATGCGACCGCAGCCTACGAAACAAGGGGGCATCATACGATTCCACGCCCTGGCCAATGACAGTAATTCCAAGTCTGGGAACTGCGGGTGGTTGGACAGGTAATGCCATGCGCAAGCGATCCGCGTAGTCAGTCGCAGCTGTACGAAAAGCGTCCAACTGATGCGTGGTCCACAGGTGGGAGGACAACTGCTCGACAAACTGCGCCGGAGAATTCACCCAATCGAAGTGCTCAAGCTGGGGTGACAGTGCGATCGTTGAAAATTCATCAAACCACTGTCGCCGCAGCGCAGTAGAGAGTCTCGCAAGATATCCGATTTCGTTTTCAAGCGTCTTTCTTTCCGCGGGGAATCTAAAATCGAATTCAATTGCTTCGCGCAACAGCCCAGGCAGAAAGGAGAGCGGCAATTCTCGTAATACTGCCAGGTTCTGCGTGACCAAGGCTTTCGCCTGCGGTGGATACGCGCTGAACTGTTCGGGTTTGAGTTCACTCGGCAGCATTACAGAATCTCAACGATTGGCTTGCCCTGTGATTGTGAAGCCGAAAACCCCAGTACTGAGCCGATCGTTGGCACCAAATCAACGGAATCGACAGCCCGGTCATAAACCACGCCCTCGCGGATTCCCGGACCGATGGCAATCAGCCATGTCGTTCGTGAAAGTGTGTCTCCGGTTCGATGATGTTGGAAGCCATTTCCCCCGGGATCAGAATCCGCGTCACGTCCAAAATCGGGGAGTATTAGCATCGTCGTCCGGCCGGCATACTCAGGCTGGCTCTCAATCGCTTTCCATATTTCAGAGCAGAGTCGATCTGTGCGCCGAATCCCATCCACGTAAAGCGAGAACGTGCCCGCGTGAGCGATATCGATATCGTGCATGGTGATCCACAGCAGGCTTGGAGCGGCTTGCCTCATTAATTGACGAGCAATGTAAACAGAAAGCTCGTCTGGGCTGGAAAGCGTCCGAGCATGCGCTTTGAAATCGTCCACCGACAATTTCAGCAATCCCTCAAGCTGCTGTAACTCAAATTCGTTCCCCGCCAAGTCTGGTGTGAAGAAAGGACTCTCATAGTTATCGCGAAGCAAATGTTCATAGTCCGCGTGGCCGGCTGACATGGCCGCAGCCAAAAGATGTTTGGGAAGAATAACCCTCGCTCCCAAGCCCGCGCCATACGACCTATGGCTGCTCTCACCAATCCGATTGAAGCCGTTACTCGGTGCTACCACCCATGCATCCGATGACGGTCGCTTTCGGTCTTTGCGGTAGTACTCGAAAACGGTCGGATTTTCCGGAGGCAACGAAGCAAAATTGTTGATGGTCTCATACGCTCCCGTGGCAAGACTAGCGGTTGCCACGTAGTGACCCAGAATCCCGCGGTTCACGACCTGTGTGAAGAACGTCGAGCGCGGAATCAGATCACGCAGCATGTTCGGAACGTTCTCTTGACCTTCGGGAGCGAAAGTCTCCTGATCGCGAGCGCCGCCGCCAAACGTCACAACAACTACCTTCCGATTTATGGGAACGGCGGCCGCGCGGGCCAAGGGCGACCGGGCCAAGCTGGCTGCGAACGCCAACCCGGCCGAATCGCGCAAGAATTGACGCCGAGTGCGCGCGATCTGGCTGCCGCTCTGTTCAAGGAAGGTCATGGCTGGGGTTCCGATTCGCTCGCCGGCTTTTCGCCTTTTTCAGAGATTACGAATTGCCTGATCTCTGCGCGTTGTTTGTCCAACTCCGCTAAGTGCTGAGCCCGCAGCTTTTGATAAACCTCCAATTGCTTTTGTGCGTCCTCGCGCTTGCCCAGATGCACGTAGGCTTGGCCGAGACGGTAATGTGCATCCGCCAAGTTCGAGTTCACCGCCAATGCCTGTTCGTAGTGAGGAGCCGCATCGAAATACTTTTTCTGTTCCGAATACAGATTACCGAGTTGCAGGTGCGCCTCTGGAAACTTGGGGTCCAGTTCGACCGATCTGTTTAGCAGCGACTCGATCTGACCGAAATCGACATTGGCATCCTGCGCGCGACGGCCCTTCCACAAGCTCATCGCGTAGTAATAAAGCGCATGGGCATTGCGCGGCTGCAGGTCGGCGAAACGGCGAAAACGCTGGATCACATCATCGGCTTGCCCCGGAGAACTATCGTAAGCCTTGGAAAGGAAGTAATAGCAGCGCGTATCACTGGGATCCAAGTCGGCCGCTCTCAACAACGCTTTCACGGCATCATCGTAGTTCCCGCGTGAGTAGAATGCCATTCCCAGTCCGATCGCGAGGCGTGGCGATTGTGGATAGCGCTGTGCCGCCTGCAGAAAAACATCTACGGCTGGGTCCAGAGTGCGGTGTAAAAGCAATTCGCTCCCCCAATCAAACAGATTGCTTTCGCTAGGATCCATGTGTGCCGCCGCTTGGTATTGCTGCTCAGCTGCGACAAAATTGCCCGACTTTTCTTCGATCTCTCCCAGCAGATTATGCAACTCAGCCGTATCCTTCACGGCCATCAACCCGCGGATCACCTGCTCGGCTTGAGCGTGCTTCCCAGTCTCTATGAAGGCAAGAGCGAGATCGTAGCCGTTATCGTAGGCGGCCGGTTTGACTCGGTGCGCTTTCTCTAAGTAAGGGATAGCCTGCGCAATCTTTCCACCAGCGACGTAGAATTCACCCAGATTGTGATTGGCATCGTATCTCGAAGGTTCAAGCGCCAGTGCCTTCTTGAATTCAATTTCTGCCGTCGAAAGCTTGTGGGTTCGAACCAGGTTAGTCGCCAGACTGGTGCGCGCCGCGGCAGAATTCGGTTTCAATTGCACTGCCTTCTGTAGATGCTCGGTCGCGGCTGAATCCCTTCCCTGCGCTGAGTAAGCCATGCCTAGCAGTTCGTGAACGTCGAAGCTTTGGGGGAACTCGCGCACCAACTCCTCCAACCGCGAAGCCGCGTCGTTAAATTGATTGGAATCGTACAGCTGAACTGCTTCCTGAAATCTGCGCTGTAGGCGCTGCTGCTCCTGGTCAACTCCAGCGCCGTGAGCGATAGCGCAAGTGAAAAGAATCCAGAGGCACGAACACGTTAACCGGGAGGTCACAGCATCCGTAATGTTAGCACCGCTTCCGAGAACTATGCGGCGCAAAAACTCTCAACAAAGTCTCGCGCATACACAAAACGGACCCGGCACATCTAAATTGCGCCGGGCCCATGGCAGCCTAGAAATAAAGCTTCAAAGCAAATTGAATCTGACGCGGATCAAGCGGATTGTCGCGCGTGGAGCCGATCTCGCCGAAGTGCACGTCGTTGAAATTTGTCGAACCGGAAACGGCATTCACACCGTTACCACCGAATCCCGGATAGTTAAAGTTTGGATGATTGAGGATGTTGAAGAACTCTGACCTGAACTCCAGCCTGAAGCGTTCGGTCAGTTGGAAGTTCTTAAAGAGTGACAAGTCCAAACGGTTGAATCCGGGACCTGCAATCTGCGAGGGTCCCGTTCCGCCCAAATACCCTGCAGCCGTGGTCTGAGGGATACAGTTGGAGGGCGTGGGTGTGGCAACACCAAACTGGCACGGCTGTGCAAACGCCGCCGCATTCAACATGGCGGGATTCCCATCCGCGTTTATGTGTATGGATGTACGTGGGTTTTGGCCGGGCAGCACGAATGAATAGCAGCTTGCGTTCTGTGCGGTTCCCGAAGGGCAATCGATCTTAAACGGCTGACCGCCTTGCATATTCAGAACCCACTGCACTGCCCAACCGCCAAGAACTGCGTTCGTCGCCCCGCTCGCACTCCCCATGTACGGCTTGCCCTTGCCAAAGGGAAGCTCATAACCTCCACTGAAGTGCAAGACATTCCGGATATCGAAGTTTGCCAAGCCGTAATCAGCGTGGATTCCGACACCGGGAACGTACGGAGCTCGATACCCGTTTCCTGCGAATCCGTTCAACAGATCCAAAGCGTCCGATCGCACTTTCGAGTATGTGTAGGCGACCATGAAACTGAGGCCCCGGTTGAATTTCTTCGTAATGTTGGTCTGTAGGCCGTGGTAATAGCTGCTGCCCCAGTTGGTTGCGTAGCTGGCGCCTTCGGCGAAATCCGGGAACTGCAGCCCACCTTGCGTTGGGTCGGGAACAACATCTGTATCCTTCGCTTTTGTTAGCTTCGTACCCGGGGCAAAGAGCGCTGATGGCGCATTGGATCCTGGGAATACCTCCAGATGTCGGCCGAGCGTCGTTACATATCCGGCCTGGACGGACAGCGTTGGTGTCACGGCGTACTGCAGCGTGAAATTGCCGCCCATCGAGTATGGCGTTTGATAGTCAAACTGAATGCCGCGAAGCTGTAGACCATGAGCATCCACCAGCTGGGGAACCAGGGGAATACAAGCAAAACCAGTTTGAACCTGGGCGCTGTTTATGGGCGTTGAAGAATCGGCCGGGCAGGGAGAATTGTAGATTACCGGCGTCCAATCGTTCGGGTGATTGAAGTCGAAAGAGAATTGGAAGGGATAGTTCTCACCGAGGTTGGGAGAATACCCGCGGTTTTCAAAACCGTTGTAGAAGATGCCAAACCCACCTCGAGCAACGAATTTTGGCGTTACCTGATAAGCAAAGCCTAAGCGAGGTCCAAAGTTGGATTTTTGTGATTTGCCCAATCCCTTTCCATATCTATTCGTAATGACTGGGTTAATGCCATCCGCCACCATCAGATCGTTGAAGCTTGTTGAAAAGTCAGACGCGTTGGCATTTTTACTCTCGGGGATTATGTACATCGCGGAACCCGTAGGCGGACCGAACGGAACAAAGTTCGCTTGCTTTCCATAGTGATCGTAGACAAGTCCGAAGAAGTCCCATCGCAGGCCCAGGTTCAACGTTAGCTTCGACGATACCTTCCAATCATCTTGAACGTATGCTCCCCAGTAATTCTTCCCGTTATCACTTAGTGAAATGTTCGACGCAAACACCCTATTCGGTCCCCCGATATAATCGTCTCCACCGACAGATGAAGTGGTTGGCGCCAAGAGAAACTGAGCTCGACCAGTTGTATTATCACCCACATTGGGAATCTGCGTATAAGCACCGTTAAAGTCAAACTGCCCGCGGGACCACGGGGGCTGCAAAGTTGAGAACTTCACGTGCTGCTGCTCGAAGCCGGCCTTGAATGTGTGCTTTCCGTAAATCTTCGTGAAGTCATCCGTCACTTGGATCGTCGAAGTGACCTCGTCGGATGGAAGAAACGCATTACCACCAAGAGTCTGTAACCCACCAATGCTAAATGCCGGTAGACCACCATTCTCTTTTTCCTGTGGAATGCCCAAGATCCCGAAATCAGCCGGAAGGCCGTCTCCGCCCTGACCTGTAAGATTATTCGCTTCCGGAATGTTACGCGTGGTATGCAGATAGTTAAGTCCCACACGTGCAACGTTGATGGTGGTTGGGGTGAACATGTGGTTCCAGACAAGAGCGCTGTGCTGCGAGTTTGCCGTCTGGTTGCCTTGGAAAAACCCGCCGCCGTCGGCAACGCCGCCAAAAATGCTCGGGATCAACTCCGGCTTGTCATCGTAACTAAAGCTGTAATAGAGCTGATCTTTCTGGGTGAAGTCTAGATCTAACCGAACATCAAATTGCTTCTCATTCTGAACGAGTACGGGCGAATTGGCGTAGTTATTTACTACCCCCGCATTCGTTGGATTGGGATATAGATTCAAAAGAGCAATCGCGTTGGGATCAAGCCTAGTTGGGTCAGCTATGATGTTGAGGTTGGGGCAGGTGGTTAAATCATACGATGGACCTCCCCCGGTACACGAGGAGAAACCGAATGGGTCGCGAACGAAAGATGCCCCGACCGCCTTAGTCGTTGCTGGATCAAAAACTGTTCCTTTTGGGAACACTCGCCCAAGCGCATCTGGCGTCTGAGTTGTTCCTGTCTGGATCAAATCCTGCAGATTCTGATAGCCACTGCTTCGCTCGGCAGCGGTGGGTACAGACCCTAACTGAGGCTGTCCCTGACGCAGCCGCCAGATTTGTAAATCACCGAAGAAGAAAATCTTGTTCTTGAGTACAGGTCCGCCGATTGTTCCACCGAACTGGTTCCAGCGAAGCTCAGCTTTTTTCGCCGGCGTACAAACCCCTGCATTGCAGTTATGTTCAAAGAAATCTCTGGCGTCCAGTGCGTCGTTGCGGAAAAACTCCCACACATCTCCGTGGAATTCGTTACTGCCTTGTTTCAAGGTCGCATTCAGTACTGCCGCGCCAGACCTGCCAAACTCCGCGCTGAAATTCGTGGTCTGTACTTTGAATTCCTGAATAGCATCGACCGGCGGAAGCACTACAAAGTTGGTTCCGTTCAGGAAATCGACAGTATCGGAGTTATTGTCAATTCCGTCCAACATGTAATTGTTCTGTGCCGGACGGAAGCCATTTGCCGAGAAGGCTCCTGAAGCGGCATTGCCTCGGGTATCGGACTGGGGCGAATTCACGCCTTGAACCAACTGCGCCAGGAAAGTGAAGTTGCGGCCATTCAGCGGGAGATCGTTCACACTACGCTGATCCACGACCTGCCCGACCGACGCATCCTGGTTTTGCAGCACTGGAGTCGCCGCGGTGACCTCAATCGTCTCGGTTTGGCTACCGGGCTTTAAGCTGAAATTCAGGGCGATGTTCGCTCCGATATTCACCGTCACGTCGGGATGAGTTGTGGTTTGAAATCCCTGCGCGGTAACTTCCAGTTTGTAGGTTCCAATGCGAACAGGCGAGAACGTGTAGACACCATCGGAGCTGGTCGTATTGCTCAGTGCAGCGCCGGTTCCCTGGTTAGTCAGAGTCACCTTCGCGCCACTTACGACGGCACCGGATGCGTCAGTTACTGTGCCGGTAATCGATCCGGTGTCGACTTGCGCATGGAGGGTCGCTGCGCCTAACCAGCTGACGAGAGAAATTACTGCCAGAATTCGCAAAATCCGAGAGCTGCCGATCACGGCCATATCGTTCTCCCCATCCAGAGCCTTCTTGGGCCCGCACTACTCACGAGATTGAGTCGAGGGCAATAACCCTATCGCCCGGATAGACACAGCCTTCCGGCCGTGCCACGAAGATGGCGAAATCCAATTCAGACCTCGGCCGTTACGCGATGAATTGCGCAGACGACCTTGGGATGTCCTACGGTTTTCCTGAGTTCAACCCCACGAAACTCTGAGAAGTCCCCAGAACCCCGCGAGAGAAACCGTTTTCCCAAAAAACATCAAAAACAACTTAAACGCTTAACTAGTAAGTTTGAATTATCACGTGCTAGAAATGACTGTCAAGGACTTTTTCGACGTGCTACACTCCACCCCGTTTCAACCTGAGTTTCTGCAGACGTTTGCATCAAGACTTACCAAAACGATTTGGTGGCTGACAAAATGACAGTGACCATTCGCGAAGTCGCAAGTGCCGCCGGAGTCTCGACCGCGACTGTTTCAAATGTTCTTAACAATACCGGCAAAGTCGGGGCTAATACCCGCCGACAGGTGCTGGCGACTGTGAGGAAACTCGGTTACGTTCCCGACGTCCACGCCCGCAGACTTGCTTCAAATCGCCGACCTATGGGAATTATTGTTTCGGACCTCGAGAACCCATTTTTTCCGGAGGTCATCAAGAGTTTTGAGGCACGAGCCCGGGAACTTGGCTATGACGCGATCTTGAGCGACACCAACTACGATCCGCATCGGACGCGGGAAGCCGCCGAACGAATGATGGAGCACAAAGTCCGCGGCGTCGCCATCATGACATCAGAAATCAGCATGCGCCTGGTGCATGAACTCGCACGACGCAAGATTGCCGTCACTTTTCTGGATCTCGCTCCTGTCAGCGGCTACATGAGTAATTTGAGGATCGACTACGAATCTGGAATACAACAGGTCGTTCGATACCTGCACGGTCACGGCCACAAGCGAATCGCATTCATTGCGGGACGCGAAGGGCTTAAGTCCAACAAGGTACGCCAGGAGGCCTACGAAGGGTGCATGCGAGAACTGGGGCTTCCAATTGGCCCCATTCTCCGCGGTAATCTTCGATTCGAAGGAGGGCTGGAAGCGGGCCGGGCTGTTGCCGCAATGAAGCCTCGTCCGACGGCGGTAGTGGCGGTCAACGATCTGACTGCAATCGGAGTGGTCAAGGGTTTGTTAGGATCCGGATGCCGAGTGCCGGAAGATGTATCGGTGACCGGGTTCGACAAGACGCGGTTGGCTGAATATAGCAATCCTTCATTGACTACGGTCGATATTCATCGAGATCTTCTTGGCCGAATGGCAGCAGACGCGCTGTACGAACTCACAAATTCCGAAAATGCGCATGGCAAGGAATATCGCATCGGAGCAGAACTCGTCATCGGCGACTCCTCAGGCCCGGTTTCCGGCCGGCATGCCTGATACAGTGCCCGTAGAAACTCTCCTTCAAACGTCACAATATTTCGGGCGTGGTTCCATGGTCTCGGTGAAAGCAACGCTTCTACTTGCTTGTGCATGCTGCATTCCCAGCTTTACTCTTCCAGTCCGCTATCAGGCATCAGCAAACCATGGCGCACCAACTGGCCCGGTAGCGGCAAATGAACTTGCTCACGCTGAATCGCTTTTCCGAGATGGGCGGCTAGACGAAGCCAAGGTTTCGGTTCAACAGTTCCTGCAGTCTCACAATTCGAGCGTCGACGGCTACAACCTCCTCGGAATCATTTGCAGCAATCAACGGGACTACCATTGTGCACTCGAAGCGTTTCAGTTCGCCTTGAACTCGAATCCTTCCTCAACCAAAACGCATAACAATCTGGGGGACCTCTACGCGTCTTCAGGAAAGACCGATCTTGCCGAAAAGGAATTCAAAAAGGTACTGGCGATAGCTCCGGCGGATCAAAAGGCGAACTACAACCTTGCCTTGCTGCTGTTATCGAGACAGAAGCCCTCCGCCGCAATTGCTCTCCTCCAGCGGGTTCATCCACTGACGCTAGAGGTCCGGATGAACCTGGTCCGCGCCAACCTCCGCGCGGGAAATATCGCCGAAGGACTGGCCCTTGCTAGACAGCTTTCATTGGACAACAAGGCCGACGTGCAGCGCCATTTCACGCTCGGCCTGCTCCTCGCAGACGAAAAGCAGTACAAGCCGGCAGCGCTTGAGCTTGAGAAAGCCGACGGCCTGAAGCCCGGTACTTTTGAGATTCTCTACAATCTCGGCCAGATCTACCTGAATGCAGCTAACTATCCGAAAGCTGAACTGGTATTGCGCCGAGCGCTGGCACTGAAACCGGATTCTGCAGACGCGATGTACCAACTTGCCCGCGTACTCCAGGAGGAATCCCGTCCGGTTGATGCGCTCGACACGTTGGCTCGCGCATACAAAATTGCTCCACAGAACGCCGACATCATCTTCCTCCTGGCACGCGTCAGCATGACACAGAATTTTTATGAGGACGCCATTCCTCTGCTTGAATCGGGCATCAAGATCGCTCCGCAACGTGTCGATTTGCATGCAGCTCTGGGTGAAAGCCTGTTCATGTCGGGAAAAACAGAGAAAGCAGTTGACGAATTCAAAAAACTCGTCGAACTGGATCCGTCGGCCCGCTCTTACACGTTCCTGGGACTTTCCTATCGCCATCTGGGTCGCTTCGATGAGGCACGTAAGTATTTTGAAGAAGGCTTGAAGCGTGACCCCAACAACGCTGGATGTCTCTTCAATCTGGGATTCATCGAGGAACGTCAGGGAAACACCGCAGCGGCGGACGAAAGGTTCCAGCAAGCTCTTCGTTCGAATCCGAATTTCTCGGACGCACTGATCGAACTAGCAAGCCTTCGGACGAAGGAAAAGAAATTCACCGAAGCCGCCGAACTCCTGCGTCGTTACGTAAAAGTTGCTCGCGATCCCGCTCCCGGCTACTACAAGCTCGCAATGTTGGAGCGTTCCCTTCATCAAATGGAAGCAGCACAACGGGACTTGCAGGTTTTCCAAACGCTTTCGAAGAATGCTTCCACGGGGCCGTACCCGTATCAGCACCTTTTCGATTACCTGAATAATCGTTCCAGCCTATCCCGAACAGAGCAGACCCAACTCGACATCACCGAACTGACGAATCAAATCAAAAAGAATCCGGGACAACCGCGAGATCTCTACTTGTTGGCCGAAGCGTATCTCAAGCTGGGCAAACGTCAGGAGGCGCTCGACGCTATCGCTCAACTGGACCAGATAAGCTCGGCCGACTATCGCACTCAGACTGGCGTGGGCGTGTTACTCGCCCAATATCACCTGTACGACGAAGCAATATCGCACTTCCAAAATGCGCTTCGCGCAAACGCTGATTCGGACGAAATCAAGTTCGATATTGCCGACGCGTATTTCCGGAAGGGAGGGTACGACCACGCTTTGCAGGCGATTCAGACGATTTCTGCTTCCGGACAAAAAGACGACACCACCCTCTCGTTACTGGCTGACATCTATGCGCATCTCGGGCAGAGCGCCAAAAGCGTAGAAATCTTTCGTGATGCCATCGCACGCAATCCCGATAACGACCAGTACTATTTATCGCTTGGGTTGGTCCAACTTCGTAATGGCGACTCTTTGGGCGCGGAGCAAACTTTGAAGAAAGGCCTTCAGCGACTTCCTGCCTCGGGCAAGATCGAGTGGGGCCTCGGTCTCGTTTCGGCTCTACAGGGAAATACCACAAAAGCCACTGAACAATTGGAGCGCGCTGTCGACCTGCTGCCGGAATGGGCCGGCAGTTATTCAACCCTGGGAGTCTTTTACTATCAGACGGGCCAGGTCGAAAAAGCTCGCGAGGTATTGAATCGGTTCAGAGGCAGCAACGTTGGTGGCCTGGACGTACAGCGCATTGAACAAGTCCTGTCGCAGAACCCGTCAAAAAGTGCGGCACCGAACGAACCACTGACTGCGCAGGCGAGACAACAGTTGTTGCAGTTCGCGCTGATCATCGCCGACCGCACGCTTTGAGCCCACGTTCCAAACTGCGCTAGAATGCACCCCTAGCGACTCGTAGCGGACTCACGTCAGACGCGAGGATACACTGCTTTTACTTCGGGGAATGGGGATCCACTCGCGGTATAGAAGCATTACATTCGTCGGGAGTGTAGTTCCGACCGTTTGCGTGCTCGCGATTTTTCTGATCGATACTCCACCTAGCTACTCCCAACACGCATCGACGCCCGTATCCAAATCTGCGGTTCAGATTCCTGTCCGCTACATCGACGTTCGCAAAGTAGCAGGAATTACGTTCCAGCAAGATTCAACCCAGACGGAAGAAAAATACTATCTGGAAACGATGGGTACAGGAGTCGCCTGGCTAGACTACGATCAAGACGGATTGATGGATCTTTTCTTCGTCCAATCTGGAGCAACCGACATCTACAAGCCCAGTCGGCCTCTGCGCTCTGCGCTCTACCACAACAACGGTGATGGAACCTTCACCGACGTCACAGAAAAAGCCGGCCTAGGAGGAGATGGCCACTACGGACAAGGTGTGGCGGTGGGCGACCTCGACAATGATGGCTATCCGGATATTTACGTTACCGGATACGGGCGCGCCATGCTCTATCACAACAACGGAGATGGCACGTTCAACGACGTCACGACGAAAGCCGGCGTCGTCGACGAAGGTGGGTGGTCCACAAGTGCAGGCTGGTTCGACTACGATAAAGATGGTTGGCTCGACCTGGTGGTAACGAACTACATCGAGTGGAGTTCCAAAAACAATATCTGGTGTGGGGAGCATCGCCCTGAATATCGCTCTTATTGTCATCCTGGAAATTACAAAGGACAGCGGATCAAGCTCTATCACAACAATCACGACGGAACTTTTACTGACGTGAGCGACGCCTCGGGTGTTGGCAAGCCGGAAGCCAAAGGCATGGGGGTTGTATTAGCAGACTTCAATAACGATGGCTGGCCGGACATCGCGATTGCAAATGATTCCTGGCCGAATTTCCTTTTCATCAATAAGCACAACGGAACTTTTGAAGACGTCTCGCTCGTCTCAGGGATTGCCGCCAGCGAAGATGGACGGTATGAAGCGGGAATGGGCGTTGATGCTGCAGATGTGGATGGCGATGGCTGGATGGACCTCTACGTAACCCACCTGGACTTCGAACTGAATCGTCTCTATCACAACAACCAGGACGGCACTTTTACCGACGATACATATAACTCCGGCCTGGGCAACAAGGCCATCTTGCTGAGCGGGGTCTCGATGAAGTTTCTGGACTACGATAACGACGGATGGAACGATATTCTGCAATTGAACGGCGCCATGCTCGACAATATCCAGCTTTACCACTCAGAGGTCTCATACAAGGAACCATTGCTGATGTTCCGAAATCTAGGGCAGGGAAAGTTCGAAAAGATCTCTGAGTCTCTGGGACCGGATTTCATCCGTCCCATCGTTGGCCGGGGCATTGCCACGGCTGACTATGACAATGATGGAGACATCGACATCGTTACCAACAACCGCGGTGACTACCCTTCCCTGCTGCGCAACGACGGCGGCAACGCGAATCACTGGGTTACTGTTTTGCTGATCGGAAGCAAGTCCAACCGCGATGGAACAGGTGCGTCGCTCAAACTTACGTCTCAGGGCATCATGCAAGTGGAGCAGGCAAAGGGCGGCATGGGCTACATGTCTGCTAGTGATCCCCGCATTCACTTCGGTCTGGGTCAAAGAACGAAGATTGATTCTCTTGAGATCACTTGGCCGAGCGGACAAGTGCAGAAGCTAACGGACGTTCCGGTCGACCAGATCATCGCCGTCAAAGAGGGCACCGGAATCGTTCAACACAAATTTCCCAGAATTGCGAGTCCAAAGTGAACTTGCGACGGCGTCATTTTCTGGGTTCGTCGCTCGTGGTTTTCGGCTCAACACTAATGGACGCTTTGGCCACTCCGCTCTGGCGATGGAATCGCCCCCTCGTTCTCGATTCGAAAACAGCTGGCGAAACAGGATCAGTTCAATTCGTAGATGTTGCTAAAGAGGCAGGGCTGAACATCCCCAACGTTTGGGGATCCGACACTAACAAACGCTACATCATCGAGGCTAAGGGAAGTGGCATTGCATTTTTCGATTATGACAACGATGGTTGGCTCGATATCTATTTGACCAACGGTAGTCGGCTTGGAGAAAAATGGCCCGAAGGCAAAGCCCCCACCTCTCAGCTGTTCAAGAACAATCGCGACGGCACGTTCACGAATGTGACCGACAAATCGGGACTCGCCCGCAGCGGCTGGCAGACGGGTGTCTGCGTAGGTGACTACGACAATGACGGATGGGACGATTTGTTCTGCTGCTTCTGGGGACACAACGTTCTATTCCACAATAATGGTGACGGCACCTTCACCGACGTAACCCGCAAGGCGGGCATCTACAACGAGCAGATCCGTTGGGGAGCAGGGTGCACTTTTCTCGACTACGACCGCGATGGTCATCTCGATCTTTTCGTCTGCAATTACATCAAGCTTGACCCGGGACAGACACCCGGACCCGCGGCGCCACCAGAATGTCAATGGAAAGGTATTCCGGTTATGTGCGGCCCGCGCGGCCTAACCGGCGACACGAATATTCTGTTTCACAATAACGGTGACGGGACATTTACCGATGTGTCTGCCAAATCGGGCGTTCTGAAACCCGGTCCGCGCTACTCGATTACTGCCGTCTCATACGATTTCGACAACGATGGCTGGCCCGACATTTACGTCGCCGTCGACTCTCAGCCCAGCATCCTGTTTCGCAACAACCACGACGGAACATTTACGGACGTTGCGATGATCGCCGGTTGCGCCTACAGCGAAGATGGTCACGAGCAGGCTGGAATGGGGGTCGGGGTGGGCGACTACGATTGCGACGGATGGCTGGACATCTTCAAAACAAACTTCGCCGATGACACGTGCAATCTCTATCACAACAATGGCGACGGGACCTTCAACGACGTAACTTTCTCATCCGGAATTGGGATCAATAATCGATATGTCGCATGGGGCTGCGGATTCGTAGACTACGACAACGATGGCTGGCAAGACATCATTCAGATCAACGGCCATGTGTATCCGCAAATCGATGCCCATGACATCGGCCAGAGTTACAAGAACCCACGTCTCGTCTATAAGAATCTGCGCAACGGGCAATTTAAGGATGTTTCCTCTTCCATGGGACCCGGAATCAGCGAGCGTTTCTCCAGTCGCGGCGCGGCTTTTGGCGACTATGACAATGACGGGGACGTCGACGTTCTCGTTCTCAACCTGGGCGAAACGCCTTCCCTTCTGCGAAATGATGGCGGGAACAAACAGAATTGGATCAAGCTGAAATTGATCGGAACGAAATGCAATCGCACGGCGATCGGCACCCGCGCGCGTGTAGTAGTTGGAGGCCACGCACAGATCGATGAGGTACACAGTGGATCGAGCGTGATGTCGCAGAGCGACCTGCGTCTTCATTTTGGCTTGGGCAAGGCCGACGTCGTTGACTTAATCGAAATAAAGTGGCCGACAACCCAGAAAACTGAGAAGTTTACGAATGTGAGAGCCAATCAGATCATTACAATCCGTGAGGGCAGCGGTATCGTCACATCCGCTCACTAGTCGTTATATTTTTCCAAGATCAACAGGTAAACGCATGAAAGCTCTTCTCCTTTCGGAATATAGGAAGCTTGAAATGGTAGACGTGCCGATTCCGGAGCCGGCGGCCGGTGAGATTCTCATCCGGGTTGCGGCATGCGGGATTTGCGGTAGTGACGTGCACGGCTACGATGGATCCTCAGGTAGGCGCATTCCACCCATCGTCATGGGACACGAAGCTGCAGGCGTCGTCGCACGCGTTGGGGAAGGAGTTGGCATTTTTCGCGAAGGCGACCGTGTTACATTCGATTCAACTATCTACTGTGGCGACTGTGAGCATTGCCGGCGAAGTCAAGTAAATCTGTGCGACCGCCGCCAGGTTCTTGGCGTTTCCTGTGGAGACTATCGTCGCGCTGGCGCCTTTGCTGAATTCGTATCTGTCCCTGCTCGAATCGCCTATCGGCTCCCAGAGAATCTCTCTTTTCCTGAAGCAGCTCTGCTCGAGGCAGTTTCCGTTGCGCTTCATGCTGTTTCTCTGGTTGACATCAAGCCTGGAAGCACCGCCCTTGTCGTCGGTGCTGGTACTATCGGCTTGCTGATTCAGCAGGCACTCAGGGTCGCCGCGTGCTCGCGTGTGTTCGTCACCGATATTGATCGGAATCGCCTCTCTTTGAGCGAATTGCTTGGCGCAACATTGACTTTAGTCTCCGGACCGAACTTAACTCAGGAAGTATTGCGCGCTTCGAATGGAGCCGGAGTAGACCTTGCAGTAGAAGCTGTCGGCAATACTGCCGCCGTTCAGTCTGCGATCGAATGCGTTCGCAAGGGCGGCGACGTCGTGCTCGTCGGCAATGTATCTCCCGAAGTGACAATTCCTCTTCAGAAGGTGGTCAGCCGGCAAATCACTCTACGCGGCTCGTGCGCCTCGGCAGGAGAATATCCGCGCGCTATCGAACTGATGAGTAAAGGTGAGATTAACGTGAAGCCGCTCATCAGTGCGGTTCGTCCCCTTAGCGAGGGAGTGCAGTGGTTCGAGCGTCTCTACGGCCGTGAAGCTGGATTGATGAAAGTGGTGCTGGAACCAGGAGCACAGCCATGAGCGAGTTGTTCGATCTCACCGGCCGGGTTGCGATCGTGACCGGAACCAGCCGTGGCCTTGGACAATATTTCGCACGCGCACTGGCCAAAGCAGGGGCGGACCTTGTACTCACGAGCCGCAATCGGGAGTCTCTAAGAAACTTCGAAGACGAAATTCGTTCCCTCGGTCGAAAGGCGGTGTCTCTCGAACTCGACGTTCGCGATCACAACAGTATCGAGAACGTTGCCACCAAAGCGCACGAAGCGTTCGGCCGGATCGACATCCTGATCAACAATGCGGGCTGCAACGTTCGCAAGCCGGCTCTCGACGTTACTTGGGACGACTGGAATCTGGTTCTCGATACGAATCTTCGCGGAAGCTTTTTTGTGGCTCAGGCGGTCGCGCGTTTCATGGCATCTCGTGAATACGGACGCATTGTCAACATCGGCTCAGTTACGAGCGTCGCCGGATACGCCGGGCTTGGTCCTTACGGTGCCAGCCGCGGCGGCATACGACAGCTCACGATGAGCCTGGCAGCGGACTGGGGCAAATTCGGTATCACTGTGAACTGCCTTGCCCCGGGATGGTTTCGCACACAGCAGAACAAAGTCCTCTATGAGGATCAGGAATGGGTCGAATACCTCACGGAGCGCATTCCGCTGCAGCGACCAGGACAGCCGAACGATCTTGACGGAGCGGTAGTTTTTCTCGCGTCGGAATCCAGCCGTTACGTCACCGGACAAACCATCCTTGTCGACGGCGGAATTTCTACAGGAGCCCTTCGCGCTCTGCCGAGAACGCAAGCACGTTAGCGACTCCCGAAACCTATCGGTGTACTCTCGCCGCGAACCCTCCACCCGGCGCGAGATGTATTTTCAATTTGGTCGCCCGAGTGATCTGCTGAGTTGATTTCTTGTAGTCGCTGCCATTCCGGTCTGCATTCACACCATCCTGGTATGACTCCAGAGTAAAGTTCCCATCCGACAAGAACGAGAAATCGACCTCGAGATCGCGAGCCGTCCAATCCGTCATAGCCCCAAGATACCAATCCGACCCGTTTCGGCGCGCCAATAAGACATACTGCGAAATCTTCGCATCGAGCACTTTCGTTTCATCCCACACGGTTGGTACCGGCGCGAGAAACTCCATTGCCTCAGGCTCGCGAAGATAATTGGATGGAGTATCGGACAACATCTGCAGCGGCGCTTCGTATATTACATACATGGCCAACTGCTGGCACCGCGTCCCGAGCGCCATTGGTTGCGAGTTGATCGGCGCAAAGGTTTTGCGGGTGGCATTCCGCATAGCGCCAGGCGTGAAATCCAAAGGACCGAGGAACATGCGTGTAAAAGGCAAGCTCACGTTGTGGGCCGGTTCCGATTCCCAGCTCCATTTGCTCCACTCCATGCCTCGCACGCCTTCGGTATTGATCAGGTTCGGCCAGGTCCGCGTCATGACCGCCGGCTTCTGATCGCCATGAAAGTCAACGAGCATATGACGCTTGCCTGCTTCGCGGCATACCTTGTCAAAGTAGTTGATCATGATCTGATCGCTGCGTTGCATGAAATCCACTTTGATGCCTTTGACACCCCACTTTTCAAACTGGTCGAGAGCAGGGATCAATTGGTCGTCCAGTGTTTTCCACGATGCCCACAAAATCAGGCTCACATTTTTCTGCTTCGCGTAAGCTACCAATTCGTCCATATTGAGTTCGGGCGTGACCTCGAGCAGGTTCCCAAGCTTGTACCAACCGTCGTCGAGAATGATGTAGGGCAGGCCATACTTCGCCGCAAAATCAACATAGTATTCGTAAGTTTTTGTATTGATGCCGGCCTGAAAATCCACTCCGTAAATATTCCAGTCATTCCACCAGTCCCATGCAACTTTGCCGGGATGAATCCAGGAAGTGTCCTGCAACTTGGAAGGACTCTCGAGCAAATACACGAGTTGATTTGTGATCAAATCGCCATCGTGATCGACGATTCCGAGCACTCGCCAGGGAAAAGTGCGCGTTCCCGAAGTGACGGCGATGTAATCCGCGGCCTCGATCACTTTGTAATCGCGGTCGCTGGTCTGCTGCTCTTTCAGTGGGTATGGCGGAAAAGTACCGCGTAAAGAAAATTCTGGCGCAGCCCCAGTCAGCCATAGGCCGGGATAGTCGTTCAGGTCTGATTCTGCAATCGCTAGCTTGGCACCACTGCGTCCGGCATCGACAACCGCTGGCAACGTAGCGAGGTATTGCGGGGCAATCTCGCTCAAATGTTGCGGAAGATACTTGCGTTCATTGTGCGAATAGAAACTGTCCTCCTGAGGGTAGTAAACAACGAAATTACTCGCGAAGTTGAAGTCCGCCTGCTCACCATAAACCTTCACCTGTTTATCAGCTAGAGACGTTTCGAACCGATACGCAACACCTTCGTTGTACGCGCGAAACGTTACTGCGTAGTTGCCATCGAATGTAACCTTGAGTTCGTTGTAGTGATCGCGAATTTTGGCGAACTTCTGACGGACAACAGGCTCGACCATTTCATCGGAGCTTCGCTGTTTCGCATTCACTACCTTAGGATCAACGCCGAGCTTCTTATGTTCCACATCGAGCGACAACGAAGCATTCTCTAGCAAAGCTGTGCCACGCAAGACGACGTCGTAGCGGATCTGGCCTGCGGTACGAATTCGAACCTCGATCCGTCCATCCGGAGACTTCAAGTCGTAGCTTGACTGTGCGGCGACCATACCTGATCCGATCGCAACAAACGCAAACAAGAGAATGCCTGCCCTCATGCTTCCCTCCTGAGAATCGTGGACTGCGAATGAAAGCAGAATCTATAGGAAGTTAAGCGCTTTATCAACCGTCGTACCCTTTCTGAATTGACGAACTCACACCGTATGCCAGCTGGAGCGCAAGATCGTAGCATCATGAAAACAAATGATTTATTAGTATTAGAGGAAATTTATCTCTCCGTGATTCTGAACGACATTCTGCTTTGCCTGTTCTTGCGCTGGCCTATGGTGATCTTGGCCGGGTCGGTGTATAGTGTTGATGCTCGGAGTACCCCCCAAATGGCCTTTCCGGCGGGCTCCGACGACCAGTGATCAGTCGGCCGAGCCGTCCCAGGATCACTGAAACGGATCGACCCAATTCTTCCCCAAAGTTGTAGAGAATCCAGGTCGCGGATATTCCGCGGGGCAAAACATACTTATGTCCTCTTCTCTCATAGCGGGGCGTTACGAACTTCAAGGACAACTCGGTGAAGGCGGGATGGGTGTCGTATGGAGGGCCATCGACGTCAAAACCGGCAGTTCAGTCGCCATCAAGTTGATGAAGGATATGTCCGACCCAATCGCGGTCGACTTGTTCACGAAGGAATGGCGTGCTCTGGCGGAGATTTCTCACCCGAATATCGTCGAGGTTCGCGACGTAGACGTCATCGAGGAAAACGGAGTCAAGAAGCCATTTTTTGTAATGCCGCTGTTGCGCGGCACTACCCTTGCCGACCTGATCTCCGACGCCAGTGCGCGCCTCACTGTGGAACGAGTCGTAGAGATTGCAACCCACGTGTGCCGGGGACTGCATGCCGCGCACCAACGGGGACTGGTGCACCGGGATCTCAAGCCGAGCAACATCCTGGTGATGGAAGACGACAGCGCAAAGATCATCGACTTCGGCGTCGTGCATCTGGCGGGCTCTAAATCCGTGACGGGGCAGAAGGGGACTTTCCAATACATGTCCCCCGAGCAAGCCACGATGCGGGAGATCACGCCTGCCTCGGACTTGTTCGCCATGGGGATCATTCTGTACGAAGCTCTCACTCGACGAAAACCTTTTGCGCGCACCACCGTTCAGGAGACAGTTGAAGCGGTGCTGAAGTTCATCCCACCGTCGGTCTCTGAGCTGAATCCAAACGTCAATCAATCGCTGAGCCGCGTAGTTCACAAGTGCCTGGCCAAACAACCAATCCACCGTTTTGCCAGCGCACGGGATCTGGCCGACACACTGCAAAAAGCGCTTCGAAATGAGTCGGTTTTTGACTCTGCCAAGATTGAACAACGCATAGAGCGCGCCAAGTCCGCTTACAAGTCCGGCGACGAGGGTTTCGCCTCTGAGATTCTGTCGGAACTTGAGGCAGAAGGTCATCTCGACCCGCGCATCACTGTATTGCGCATGCAGATCGAGTTGGCTGCGAAAGCAAAAAAGACACGCCAACTGCTGGAGAGTGCGCGCGCCCGCATGGAACAGGACGAGATTCCATTGGCGCTCGACAAGATCCGTGAGGTGCTCGAACTGGATCCGGGGAACGCCGATGCGCTGGCAATGCGGCAATCGATGGAGAAGCAGCGCAGCGAAGGCCAGATCACTCGATGGCTGGAGTTAGCGCAGACACATCTGAATAATCGCGACTTCGGAGCTGCCCGGAGCGCGGCGCAGGAGGTGCTGGCCATCAATCGCGCAGATGCTCGGGCTTTGGATCTGCTCGAGAAGATCGAATCTACCGAATCAGACGCGCAGCGAATCCGTGAGCAAAAAGAACAACTTTACAGCTCTGCTTTGCGCGCATACCAGAATGGCGAGATCTCGACAGCACTAAGCAAACTCGAGCGTCTGTTCTCCGTGGCGCAAGCCAACCCGAATGCATCGATTCCGGAACGCGAAGCCGTCTATCAGAGCTTTTACAAAGAAGTTCGGTCTGAGCGCGATACCATTCACAGCTCCCTTGAAGATGCGCAACGCTTGTTTCGCGAAAAGAATTTCGCCGGCGCCATGGCGCTCTGTAAAGACCTTCTTGGCAAATACCCCAACGATGGTACTTTTCAGGCTCTAAAGATCCGCATTGAGGATGCGGAACGTCAGGAGCTTTCGTCTTATACGGCCGAGCTCTCCAATAGGCTTGAAGCCGAACGCGATTTGGACCGTCGAGTCAACATCGCAAAGGAAGCGTGCGAACGGTATCCCAACGAAGCTCAGTTTGCCCAACAACTAAAGCTGGTACGCGAGCGTCGCGATCTCGTGAATTCGATTGTGGTGAAGGCACGGCAGTATGAAGAACGCGGACAATTTGCCGAGGCCATCAGTCAATGGGACATCCTGCGCAACATTCATCCTGATTATCCCGGCATAGCATTTGAGTTGGAGCAGATCAAAAAGAAGCGCGATCAACAAGGTCAGGAAGAAGAGCGTTCCCGCCTGATCAATGAAATTGATTCGTTAATGAAGAGCCGAGCCTACGCCAAGGCTGTTGAGTATGCGGGCTCCGCGCTAGAGGAGTTCCCCAATGACACTGAGTTCGCCGGACTCAGGACGCTGGCAGAGCAGGGACTGGAGCGCACAAAGGAGTCACGGCGGCTGTTTGAGGAAGGTCAGCGCTGTGCGACTCAGGGAGATTTGCAAAAAGCGACGGAGTTATTGAGAAGCAGCCTGAACCTTGATCCGCGCGCACCAGGCCTGCGCGATGCGGTAATCAATGTCCTGGTAGATCGGGCCCGCGCATTCGGAGAGGACGAATGGCAGAGTGCTGAGTCACTGTGCCAGGAAGCCA
>AP72_2010_repI_A10DRAFT_1000014_pt1 | contig 25364 bp, 16 predicted proteins | sample AmaPasreplicIA10_FD_9194 | JGI IMG/M metagenome (IMG submission 9194) | reverse complement strand
AAAAAAAATTGTTAGTTGGCTAGATTTAATTTTTAGCTCTTTAAATGTAACATCTAAAAAATTTATTTAATGAACTATATTATTTTTTAGATATAGTTAATTCGGCTAAAGTATTTTCTAATAATGTTACGAATGGAACTATTAATATAAAATATAAGAAATATAAACTTGTACTAATTTGCCCGAATTCTATAAAAGGAGACTCAACATGTTTTGCACCTAATTGCATCAATATTAAGAAATTTGCTACAAATATATAAAATACTATTTTACTTAACGGTCTGAAAGGAATACCTCTTAATTTAGATAAATCTGAAAATGGCATAATTAGTAATGCTAGTATTGCAGCAAACATTGCTATAACACCTAATAATTTGTTAGGTATTGATCTTAATATTGCATAGAATGGTAAAAGATATCACTCTGGTACAATAGCTGGTGGTGTTTGCATAGGATTAGCCATAACATAATTTTCACTATCTCCTAATATATTAGGCATGAAAAATACAAATATAGATAATACTATTATAAATAAAAAGATTGTAATTAAATCTTTAAATATGTAATAAGGGTGGAATGGTAATCTATCATAATTACCAGAAACACCTAAAGGATTACTTGAACCACTGGAATCGTGTAATGCTATTAGATGCATTAAAGCTAATGCAGCTAATACAAATGGTAATACAAAATGTAATGAAAAGAATCTATTTAGTGTGGCATTATTAACACTAAAACCTCCTCAAATGAATTCAACTATATCTTGTCCTATTCATGGGATAGCACTCATTAAATTAGTAATAACTGTAGCACCTCATAATGACATTTGACCATATGGTAAAACATATCCTAAGAAAGCTGTGGCCATCATTAATATAAAAATTATAGTACCTATTATTCATGTTAATGTTCTTGGTGCTTTATAAGATGCATAATATAAACCTCTACCTATATGTAGATAAACTAAAAAAAAGAATGCTGAAGCTGTATTTGAATGTAAGTAACGTATTAATCATCCATTATTTACATCTCTCATTATATGTTCTACTGAATCAAATGCTTCTAATACATTAGGTGTGTAATGCATTCCTAATGTAACACCAGTTACTATTTGTATTATTAAACAAAATGCTAATAAAGATCCAAAATTTCATAGGTAACTGATATTAGAAGGTTGTGGTGAATCAACTACGTATGAATTTACCATTTTTAAAAGTGGATGACTTTTTAATATTCTCATTTTTTTTTCTCTTACTATATTAGGTTAATATATACTACATAGTTTTTCCACTATGTAGTATTGTTAGTAAAGNTTTTTTTCTACTTTTTGAAAATTTACAATATAAAAAATGAATAATTGCTAANTTTTCAAATTGAAAAACTAGCAATTAAAATTTAAAAATTTATATCANCAGTAATTAAGCTACATATAATAATAGGAATGCCATCATTAATGCAAATAAACCTGTAGCTTCTGAGAATGCAAATCCTAAAATAGCGTATGAGAATAATTGTCCTCTTAATGAAGGATTTCTAGATACACCTATTATAAGAGCACCAAATACTACTCCTATTCCAACACCTGCACCTATTAAACCTGTTGTTGCTAATCCTGTACCTATAATTCTAGCGGCTTGTATCAAGAAAAATTAATTATTGAAAAGATTTTAACAATTAATATACTAAAAAATTCTTGTATAAAACAAAAACTTATAAAGGGTTCATATTATAATTTATAGATTTTACTATTTATATAATTGTTTAATATACTTATATTTAGTTCATTATTTAAATTAATCTTATTATTATGATTTGAAATACATTTAAAAAGTTGAATACTATTATAATTTATAACAAAAGCAAGCAGGTATAGGATTTGAACCTATAATTATGTATTCGTAGCACATGTTTAACCATTAAACTAACCCACTTTCATCTTAAAATTATAAGTAGTAATTTTAAGGATGAAAAATATAATTAAGATTATATAAAATTATATTAAATAAAAATTTGTAGGAAGAATTGAAAGACTGTAAACTATACAAGGTATTAATACAATAAATCCTATAATGATAGGTAATAAAACAGTTCAACAATAAGACATCAATTGATCGAATCTTATTCTAGGGAAAGATGCTCTAACTCAAATAAAAACAAAGATAAGGATAGATGATTTTAGACCCAAACTTAAACTATATATTAATCCTTCAAATAAAATGGTAAATATATTTATATTAGTTTCAGCTAAATTTAGTTCAAAACCTAAAAAGTATATAATGTTAATTAAATAAGATATTGAAAAAAAAGTTAGATAACCACCTAAAAATAAAATACTTGAAAAAATACAAATTAATACAATACTAGCATATTCAGCTAGGAAAAAGAATACAAATATTGCTGCAGAATGCTCTGTCATAAAACCTGAAACTAATTCTGATTCTGCTTCTGCTAAATCAAAAGGAGCTCTATTAGTTTCTGCAATACACCCTATAAAAAATATTATGAATATTGGTAATAGAGGTAAAACAAAATATACTATTTTTTGTGCTTCAACATTTACAGTTAAATTCAAACTACCTGTTAATAAAACAACTAGTAATATTGCTGAACTTAAAATTAATTCATAACTTATTAATTGTGCTGTACTTCTCAATGAACCTAAAAAAGCATATTTAGAATTAGCAGATCAACCTGCTAATAATATACCATATGTTGATAATGATGATACAGCTAACATATATAAAATACCTAAATTTAAATCTCCTATAGATAAACCAGGTCCATATGGTATAACGGCATATCCTAGTAATGAAAATATTAATGTTATAATAGGCCCTAAAAAAAATAATATTAAATTTGCTTGTGTAGGAGCTACATATTCTTTTAATAGTAATTTTAATGCATCAGCAAATGCTTGTAGTAGTCCGTAATAACCTACTATATTCGGTCCTAATCTACGTTGCATGCTTGCCATAGTTTTTCTTTCTGCTATAGTTGTAAATGGAACAACTAATAAAGCAGGAACTATAACTAAAACGACTTCTAATATTGGAACCAAGATTTGCAATTCTTTATTTATTTATTGTTAGATTAAATATTTATATATTATTTGCATTTTCTAAACTATAATGTAATTTTTTAAAAATACTAAATTATATTTAAATATTTAAATGGTTATATAATGTTGTATTTAATTTTATTAATATTTTTATCTTTTTTTAGTTTCCTTTAAATTAAATAGATTTATTCTAAATATTAATAATATTTAACTTGTTTAATGTAACTTTTGTCCTAATTTTTTATTATATTATAATTATTAAAACTAACAGCATAAATAATTATTATAAATAATAATGAATCTCCCATATCATTTGTTAAATATAATATAGATATATAGAAAATTAAGGCTACTAATATATATAAGGCATAAGATGTAACAACTCCTGTGCTTAATTTATTAATAAAGTTACTTATATTTGTCATACTCTTTTCTAATCCAAAAGGTCCAAATTTTTCTATAGATCCTTTATCCATTATTTTTGTAGTTTGGCCTCCTAAGTATAAAATAGGCTCTGAAATATATTTATTATTATACATTTCAACTAAAAAACGTTGATTAAAAAATCCGAAAATATTGTAACCCAAATTAGATAATTTAAATTTTATAAGTAATTTAGGATAAAATTCAGTATAAATTATAGATATTATACTTAAAAAGATAGTGAAGAATAAAGGTAATAATTTATAAAAAGTAGGTACAGCGAATTCTGTATCTAACATAATTTCATGTTTAGGATGTATAAATAAACCATTATCGGAAAAGAAGTCAGAACCTAATCCTATAAATATATCTTTAGTTATATAACCAAAAAAGATAGAAAATATAGCTAATATAATTAAAGGTAAGCTCATATATATATCACTTTCATGCGCACTATGACCTGATTTATAATTAACTATTGGTCCATTAGGATTAGTTAAAAAAGTTAAATATAAAACTTTAACTGAATAAAGTGTAGTAAACATTGCACCTATAACGGCTATAAAGTAAATTATTATACTAGATATATGATATTTTCCAAATGCAGATTCAATTATAAAATCTTTAGAGTAGAAACCTGTCATAAAAGGGAAAGCTACTAAACTAAGAGAAGCTATTAACATAACAGAGTAAGTAAGAGGTAAATATGATATTAATCCTCCATATTTTCTAAAATCTTGATTATCTGCGACAGCATGTATTACTGCTCCTGCTCCTAAAAATAATAAACCTTTATAAAATGCATGATTAACTAAATGAAATAAAGCTATATTATATGAAGATAATCCTACAGCTATAACCATCATACCTAATTGACTCATTGTACTATAAGCTATAACTTTTTTAATATCTTGTTGAAATAAACCTATAAGAGAACTAAATACGGTTGTTATTGCTCCCACTCATAAACATAATAACAATACAAATGAACTATATTCTATTAAAGGAGAAACTCTCATTAATAAATATACACCCGCTGTAACCATAGTTGCTGCATGGATTAGAGCTGAAACTGGTGTAGGACCTTCCATAGCCATAGGTAATCACATATGTAAACCAACTTGAGAACTTTTAGCCATAGCACCAATTAATAAGCACATACCTATAATTATTATAACATTTTCATTATAATATGGTGCTAGTGAAAACACCGTATTATAATCTAAATTACCAAAAGATCATAGAATTGCAAACATACCTATTGTTAAAAGACAATCACCTATTCTATTTGTTAAGAATGCTGAAATAGAACTTTGATTTGCAGCTATTCTCGTAAATCAAAAACTAACTAATAAATATGAACATACTCCTACACCTTCTCAGCCAACAAACATTAATAAGAAATTATTTGCTGTAACTAAAATAATCATCATAAATGTAAATAAACTTAGATAACTGAAAAATCTTTGATTATGAGGATCATGACTCATATATCCTATAGAGTATAAATGTACTAAAGATGATACTATTAATACGGGTATTAACATAGATACTGTTAATGAATCAAAATTAAATGCTCATTTTACGTTTAATGACTCGGCATCTACTCATCTAAATAAATCTACTTTAACTACTATTTGATTTAATCCTACCTCAAAAAAAGCAATTATAGCTAATATTGTTGTTATTATAACACAAGTACATGTTATTATTCGTGCTCCGCTAACTCCGACTTTTCTACCAAAAAACCCGGAAATTATTGAACCTAATATAGGTAAAATTATTAAAGCTAGATACATTATTTATATTCTATTGCTATACTTCCTCTTAATCTATAAAATGCCACTAATATTCCTAATCCTATGGCTGATTCTGCTCCTGCTATAGATATTATATATATAGAAAAAGTTTGACCTAATATATCATCAAAGCTTAATGAACTTATTAATATTAAGAATGTTATAGATAATAGCATTATTTCGATTGAAATAAGCATTAATATTATGTTTTTTCTGTTTAAAACAAAACCTAAAATTCCTATCAAAAACAGAATTAGTGAAAAACTCATTTAATATTTAGATTAAATTATGGAACTTGATAAAAGATTTTGAAATATAATTTTTTGACAAAATATTTAATAAAAAATATTAAATTTTTATAATTTAACTTTCTATTTGATCATATAATCAGTACAAGAATTTCATTAATGAAACACATTGTATTGATATTGGCATAGAACTGTGTAATATACCACATATTTCTGAACATTGACCATAGAAAGTTCCTTCTCTATTTAAATAAACTGAAGCTTGGTTTAATCTTCCAGGATATGCATCACATTTTATACCTAATGATGGACAAGCATAAGAATGTATTACATCAGCACTTGCTACAACAAATCTTGTATGTGTCAATTCTGGTATTATTACTCTATTATCTACTTCTAGTAATCTTAGTTGTCCAAGTTGTAAATCACTTTCTGGTATTATATAAGAATCATATTCTAAATATTCTTCTGCATCATTTACAAAATCTGGATATTGATAACTTCAATATCATTGATGACCTTCTCCATATATAACTAATGAAGGATCTATAACTTCATCCATTAAATATAATAATTTAAATGAAGGGAAAGCTATTAATATTAATATTAAAGCTGGAGTTATTGTTCATATTAATTCTACCAAAGTTCCATGATTTACATATTTATTTGAAATTCTTTTGTTTCTAAAGTTTAATATTATTGATAGCATTATTCAACTAACTGAAAATAAAATTATTGCTAAATAAAACATAATATTATTATGTAATTCTTCTAAACCTTCCATTTGAGGTGTAGCATTATCTTGGAAAAAAAGTCCTCAAGGTTCTGGTGTATCATTATTTACAATATTTATCTTAGTTAGGTTTTTTAATTCTAAACTTGTAATTATATCTACCATATTTTTATATTTAAATTTATTATTATAGAAATTATATAATTTATTGATATTTGTATTTATCTATTATTTATAATTTGTTTAAAAATTATTTTAAAAATTATAGATGTTAAGACATTTATATTTTTATAATTGAAATGTATTTTTCTACTTTAAAATATACTGGGAAAGGAATAATTATATATATTTAACCTATGTCTATAAAAATTATTATTTGATTATTTATTTATCAAATTTAAATCTTTATATTGATATAGAATAAGTTATTACTGATAGTAAACTACATAAATTTAATAATTCATCGGGTATTAATATAAAACTAAGGATACCTAAATTTATAATACTTAATGTTATGGAATATATGTTAGATAATGAGATATCTGTATATATATATATTTTTTCATATTGTGAATTTTCAAAATAAATAGTTTTAATAACAGTCAAATAATAAACTGCACCTACAACACTTGTTAAAACACCTACTAATACTAACACTGTTTCATTATTATCTAGAGCAGTTGTTAAAACCATCTGTTTACCAAAAAATCCTATTAAAGGAGGCAATCCTACAAAAGAAAAGAAAGTAATAGCCAAGCATAAAGCTAAAACGGGATTAATAGAAAAGTAACCTTTTAATTGACTAATTAATTGTATAGGGCTATTGTTTTTTTCTGATAAATTATTATACTCAGATACGTTAGTATAATATAAATATAAACTAAAACCTATTGCTATTAATATTAAAAAGGCATTTAAATTTGTTAAAATATATTGGATGATATAGAACATAAATGCTTGATATGAATCAATACTATGAACAATTAAAGCTAACAATATAAATCCTATATGTGATATAGTACTATATGCTAATAATCTTTTTATCCTTGTTTGTGTTAAACCCAATACTGTTCCTATAATTAAAGAGAAAAAACAACTTATAGATAGACTAGTTGTTCATGAATAAAATTGTACTGTAGAATGTAACAAACAACTTGTATATTGTACTAATTCTAAAAATAATATTAAGATAGCAATTTTTCCTAATATAGCTATAAAGGTTGTTACTATAGTTGGAACACCATCATATACATCAGGAGATCATCAGTGGAAAGGTGCAGCAGCTATTTTAAATAAAAATCCTACAGATATTAATAATAAACTGTAAAATATATAACTGTGCATATATCATGTAGAATATTCTACATATCTTTCTGAATCTGATATAATACAGTATAAGCTATCTAAATTAGTTAATCCTGAATTTGCGTAAATTAATCCAACACCTAATAAAATAAAACAAGATGCAAGACCCCCTAATAAGAAATATGTTAAAGCAGATCCTGTTGAAGATTCTGAGTTTCTATGCATTGAAGATATTATATATAAACTAAAACTTTGTAATTCTATACATAAATAAATAGAACCTAAATCTCCACTAGCTAATAATAATGTAGCTCCACTTAAAACAAATATTATAATTAAAGCATATTCTATTATTGTGAACTGTTCTGATGTTTTATTAATTATATTTATATATTGTTTTACTTTTTTAAATAATATATCTATAATTGAAGTAGAGTCTCCTATGTATTTTTTTCTAGGGTAAAATCCCGTCATAAATAATATTATACCACATATTATTAGTATAAATATTTGAAATATATGAGTTATAGCTGTTATATTAAATAATCCTCCATATAATCCTATTCCTTTTTCTAAATAAGTTATATATAATGTTGTATACGCTGAAATTAAGCTATATAACGTTATTAGTATTCCTATACGACTATATAATATAGATGTATCTGGTCTATTTGTTAAACCGTTAGATAATAGTAATAATAAAAGAAAAGTTAAAATCATATATTAATTTTCATGTGTATTTTTGAATTATTTTTAACTATTAGTTAAATATTTTGTTAAAATTTGTTATTTAATAATAAATGTTATTTTTTAAAGAATAGATTTAAAAATATTTAAATCTTATTATTTTAGCAAGTTATTTAAAATAAATACTATATAATAAATTATAAACGTAATAATGTAAACCATCTAAAACAATAGAAGGATATATACCTAGTAATATTGTAAATATTACTAAAATTATTAGCATAAAAAATTCTCTTCTATTTAAATCAGGTATATATTCTTCTCAATATCTAGGGAATATAGATCCTCCAAAAGCTATTCTATTAAACATAAATATTGTATAAGCCGCAGAAAGTACTATAGAACTTGAAGCTAAGACACCTGCGACAGGTATTCTTTCAAAAATACCATATAAGGACATAAATTCTCCTATAAAATTCAAAGTAAGAGGTGAACCACAGTTACCTAAAGATAAAATGAAAAATAATATAGAGAAAATAGGCATTATTTGAGCAATACCTCTATAATATGTTATTAATCTTGTACCAGATCTATCATATAAAATACCTCCGGCTGAAATAAATAAACCAGATGATACAAAACCATGAGCTAAACCTAATAGTATACCACCTTGTATACCTTGTATTGTATTACTAAATACACCAGATAGGTAAACTGCTGCATGAGATACAGATGAATAAGCAATTAATTCTTTAACATCTATAGTCCTTAATGTACTAAGACTAGCATATATTATAGTTAAGACACCAATAAGGAATACAATATAAGTATAATATAAAAAAGCTTTGGGTACTAAAGGCAATATTAGTCTAAATATACCATATAGGCTTAATTTTAAAACTATAGCGGCTAAAATAATACTACCAGATAAAGGTGATTCTACATGAGCTTTTAAAAGTCAGCTATTCAAATAAATGGTAGGAGTTTTAACAGCAAAAGCTATAAATATTCCTATGAATATAAATAATTGTGTTATATATATAAAGTTTGTTTTTAATAATACATTCATATCTGTACAACCTATTAAAGATTGCATTGTTATTATAGATAATAACATGAATAATGATCCTAAAAATGTATATAAAAAAAAGTAGAAACTAGCTCTTATTTTTGCACTAGATCCAAAAATACCTATCAATAAAAATAAGGGTGCTAATATACTTTCAAAAAAAATATAAAACATTAATAAATCTAAAACTAAAAATATCATTAATAATAAAGTTTCTAGTAATAACATAATTATAAGAAAATATTTTACTTTATTATCTATAGATTTTCAATTAGATATTATAGCAATTGGCATTATTAATGTTGTTAATAAAACAAAATATATAGATAATCCATCTATACCTAAATAAAAATCGTAATAACCTATAACATAATGTTCTTGCACAAATTGAAAATGTTTGCTGGTATTATTAAATAATAGTCATATTACTAAAGATATTATTAAATCTATTATTGTTACAGCTAAGCTTATTGTTTTTAATAATTTTAAATTTTCATATTCATCTGTTTTACTATAAGAAAATTGTGAAATTATTAAAAATATACCGTATAAAGGCATTAAAATCAAAGTTAATAATAACATAAAGAATGGTGTTTATTTTAATTTACTACTTTTTTAAATTTAAAGAAGAGTTTTACTTTTTAAATATAAATTGTGACTTATTATAGAAATATCAGAGAATATCCGATTTGAACGGATGTGATTTTTTAAATCAAATAAGTCTCAAGCTTACCGCTTTAAACCACTCAGCCAATTCTCTAAATGATTCCTCGATGAATTGAACATCGTTAACATCCTTATCAAGAATACACTTTACCATTTAAGCTAAGGAACCTATAAATATATATATATAATCATTATTTAAAACAAGAGTATTCAGATTTGAACTGAAAACCGGAAGTTTGAAGCTTCATATTTTACCATTAAACTATACTCTTAGTAATTTACGGCTAGCCATACTCGAAATGGCACTGTTTGTTTGGAAGACAACAGGTCTACCATTAACCTATAGCCGTTTATAAGCGGAAAAGAGATGAATCGAACATCCAGGTGAAAAAACACAATATTTAGCAAATATCTTACCCTACCAGTAGCAACTTTTCCTTTTAAATACGAATTAGGCCGGCTTCGATCCGGCATCATTTTCCTCGACAAGGAAACACTTTACCAATTAAGATTACTAACTCTTTAAAAATAAATATTATTTTTTTTTCATTTACAATTTACGGCTAGCCATACTCGAAATGGCACTGTTTGTTTGGAAGACAACAGGTCTACCATTAACCTATAGCCGTTTAAATATTATATAAATTAAGAATAAGTCAGGGCACTCTGGTTCGAACAAAGAAGATCCTCAACCCAAATGAGGTGCCTAACCAACCTGGCTCTACCCTGTTTACCAGAAGAGAAATTCGAATTCTCATTATTAATGCATGAAATTAAAGTTCTAACCAATTAAACTATCCTGGCTTAAAATCCTACCCAAGACTCGAACTTGAATCAAAATATTAGAAGTATTTCGCTTTTCCTTTAAGCTAGTAAGAAAATAGGAGAGAAGAGATTCGAACTCTTAAAAGCACAATACTATTGAGTTTACAGCTCAACCCTTCTTACCAATAAAGGGACTCTCCTGATATAAGGCCTAAGGGATTTGAACCCTCAATATAGCGATTAAAAGTCACATGTTTTACCAATTAAAACTAAAGCCTCTAAAATTTTTGTTTAATTGTTATAACAATTGATCCAACCATTGCTAACAATAAAATAATAGAAGTAATCATTAATCATATAGAGTAATTAGTATACATAACATTACCTACACTAATAATGTCAGTTATATCTGTTAAATTACTATCTCAATTATTTGAAGAAACAAAAGGTATGTATTTGTCTATATTTACTAATTCAAAATAAAAATTAGTCTTTGTAGCAGGTAATAAGTCATTATATGGTATGAAAAAAGCTAAAATGACTAAAATAGCTAAAGGTATATTATTATTGGTATCACTTATAAGTTCTGATATTCTAATATTGATCAACATTAAAATAAATAAAAATAATATAGAAACGGCTCCTACATAAACTAAAAGATAAGATATACCAATAAATTTAATCCCTAAAAATATTAAGTAACAAGATACACTTGAAAATAATAATATTAAATGTAAAACAGAAATAATAGGATTTTTACTTATTATTATAAATATACCAGAAAGTACACATAAAATTATGATAAAATCTAAAAATGTAACAAAAAATCCTTGAAAATCATCTACGATAGATATTAAATAATGCATATTAAAAATAAAAAATCTTAAAATTTATAGAGAGTAGAAAAAATCCCCTGTAGGATTCGAACCTACATAAAACCCGTGAGAATCCATAGGCTATAGCCTACCTGCAAAAATCAAAAAATTTATAGTTTGATCTGCAGTAATTATAAATATATAATTAATTTTTTAGGATAATACATCCCGTGCAATTTCCATTACACGAACCATATTTCGACTTAACACCAATTAAAGTCACGCATACGAAGATTACAGATCTAAAAAGTTACAACTATTTATGTAAAAAAAAAATAATAGATAAGCAACCAAACTTATTGCGCATACATCTTTCAGCGCCTGACGAGTAGTTAGTACCCATCTGATGTTAAATTCACCGTGACGTGGTGATTCACGATTACTAGTAATTCCATATTCATGTAGTCGAATTTCAGACTACAATTCACAAATAGTTATATCCAATTTTAGGGGATTAGCTCCATTTTACAATATTGCATCCCTTTGTAGAGGTATGTGTGGCACGTCTATAGCCCACGTTATTAAGGCCATGATGACTTGTCTTAGTCCCCGTTATATAACCTTCTATAAAGGAAGATTCTTTAAAAACAAATAAAGAAAGGGTTTTCGTTAATTAAAGAAGTTAATCAAAATCTCACGACATTAACTGAAGACAGCCGTGCAACACTTGTATTAATTTGCATTAATATTCAAAACGTGGTAAGGTTATTCGCGGATTATCGAATTAAATAACATACTTCACTACTGGTTTCAGAAACGGTCTAATGATTTCAATTTGTGCATTTCCGCCTTAGTCATGAGGTGGAGTGCTTACACTTTCATTTATAAGCTAAATTAATCTAGCCTATGGCACTCATAATTGTCTCCTTGGACTACTAGGGTATCAAATCCTTATCGCTACCCAAGGCTTCGTCCCTCAACGTCAGTTTTTACATAGAATATCGCCTTTGCCGTTACCCGTCCTACTAGTATAATAAAATTTTATCTTTCCTCTAGTAATTCGCATATTCCCACATAAAACTCTAGAATACTAGTTCCTATTATGGCTTGGTATTCTGTCTAGGTACCCTATATACCGATTAAAGATGAATAACACTCGTCTTCTACGTATTACCGCGACTGCTGGCACGTAATTTGGTCAAGACTGGTAGATAAAAAATCGTCATGCTCTTTATTTTATCTAGAATTTTATACCGAATATCCGTTTGACATTCCCCCAAGTTGCTGGTTCAGTCGTTAGACTATTGACCAATATTCCCCACTGCTGTACAATTCTGCCCTGGGCTTTTTTCAGACCCAGTGTGGTCGATCGACCTCTCAGTCCCGACTGCCGGAATTTGAGCTAGACTTAATCTATTACTCATCCGGGATATTTATTAACATCTTAAAGCGAATTTTTTATATTTCTTTATTCAAATTTATAAGGTATTTTATGCCTTACTTTAAGGTAGTTAAAATATCATTTACTCACCTGTACACCACTTCTTATCATATTAATTTAATAAGACGTTCGATTAGCATGTGTCAAGCATTTGGATAGCGTTCATTCAGAGCCATCATCAAACTCAACTTTTTTTTTTCTATTTATAAAATAAACTTTTTATAAAATTTACTTTATACTAGACTTATTCTATCTTTTTTATAATTGACTTTTTTTTTTTACTGTTTCTTTGAATTTATTAAAGCTAGTTCTTGTTAATTTATACAAATCCTAAAAACGGCTAAGTATTTATTACTTTGTTCGTTGTTTATTATTTAAACATTTATTTTCTCTTTATTAAGTCTATACCTTTTAATACTTATTTAGCTCTAACTTTACTATTTCGTTTATTAAACGATTCTATATAATATTCATCCTACTTTAAATTTAATTGATTTTTAGTTAATTTTTTTTTGCTATTTTCAATATAATATATTTTATAGCTTTTTCGTACATATTAATGTAAATCTAAACTATCTTTAATATAAGCTGCAGATAATACCACAAAAACTTGTGCTTGTATAAATGCAATACCTATTTCTAACCCTGAAAATGCTAAGATAAATAATAAAGGTACTAAACCTAAGAAGAAATATAATATACCTTTTTTCATTATATTATAAGTGAAACCTGCTAATATATTTAAAAGCATATGACCACTTAATATATTAGCACCTAATCTTAATCCTAGTGATACAGGTCTAGAAAGATATGATATAAATTCAATTAACACTAATAAAGGTAATAATGCTAATGGACAACCTGATGGTACTAATAATGAGAAAAATTTTAATGAATGTACTTGGAAACCTAATATTGTTGCACCTATTACTATAGTGAAACTCATAGAAAATGTTATAATAAAATGTGATGTGGGTGCAAAACTGTATGGTACCATTCCTACTAAATTATTTATTAATATGTATATAAATAATCCTGATATTAATGGAAAAAACATTTGACCTTTCTTTGCATTTATTTGATTTACAACTATACTAAATACTGTTGCATATATAGATTCTACAGATAAAGATCAGTTATTTGGTACAACTATATTATAATTTGTTGCTAAAATATATAGCATGAAAATTATAGCTGTTGTTATCATTAGGTATAAACCTATGTTAGTTAAAGATAACTGTATATTGCCTAATAAATCGGCTTTTATGGAAAATAAATTTCTTATTATAAATTGATCTAATGGACTTTTATTTGGATACATCCATTACTATAGTTTATTTTGCTTAGTAGTATTAATGTTAACAATAGACAATAGAATGCTATTGTATATATATTTAATTTATATCTTTAAATAAATTAAATATATGTGTTAATAGTATAAAAATAGTATTAATTTTTGAAAATTATGGTATATTATACATTTGTTTTATTTTGACTCTAATGTTTTTAAAAAGATTCTAGTTTTGAATAAACGTACAAATCTTGGTAAAATATACTTAGAGAATAAATATATTATTATAACCAAAAGTAAAAAGTTATATGTTGCTTGGTTAACAAAAAAAAATGGTACAAGTTGAGGCAAAAAAATATCTATTAAAAATATAATAATTAATAATATCTTGTAAACTTAAAAACATACGTATAAGAAATTATATATAAACGAAAATAAAATCTTTTATTCTTGTTTACTTTAAATTCTTATATAAAAATTTTATTTTATTAAGAACCTCAGTAATAAACAGAAATATATAAAAATAATCATACGACATCTACAAAATGTCAGTATAAAATAGCAGATTCGTAACCTAAGTGATGATTTTCTGTTAAATGATAGGCTAAAAGACGTCAGAAACCTACAGCTAAAAATGCTGTACCGATCATAACATGTAATCCGTGGAATCCTGTTCCAAAGTAAAAGCAAGAAGAATATGTTCCATCTGAAATTGTGAAAGATGAAACTGTATATTCTATTCCTTGTAATGCCGTGAATATAATTGCTAATATAATTGTATAAACTAAACCATATAAAGCTCCACTTCTATTACCTTGAATTAAAGAATGATGTGAATATGTCACAGTTACACCTGAAGATAATAAAATAATTGTATTTAGTAAAGGTAATTCAAAAGGATTTATTGAATCAATACCCATAGGTGGTCATTTGGCACCTAATTCTATAGTAGGTGATAATGCACTATGAAAGAATGCTCAAAAAATAGCTAAAAAAAATAAGGCTTCTGATACTATAAATAAAGCTACTCCCATATTTAAACCTTTTTGAACAGCTAAAGTATGATTTCCTATATAAGTTCCTTCTGATATTACATCTCTAAATCATAATGACATTGACGTTACTAAACATAATAAAGCAACCATTAAGATGTTAATAGCAAAACTAAAGCTATGAAATGATAAAACAGCGCTTAATGTAACGGCTAATATAGATAAACTTGTGTTTAATGGTCAAGGACTAGGAGATACTAAGTGAAAGGGATGTGCCTGGAAGTTACTACGTACAATTTGACTCATCTTTGTATATATATAATTTACTATTCTGTGAATATTATTTTGAAGTGTTGTTAAGATTTATTTTATTTTTTTGAAAAATAAAATTCATATAGTAATAATTGTAATTATTATTATAAACCCTATACTTATCTGTATTAAAAATAAATAGCTAAGTTCATAATCAAATATATTAATTGACCCAAACTGTTTTATTTTATCTAAATAAATATCATAATAACTTATCTTGGTTATAATGGGTATTGATTCGTCTGAATAAGGTGATTTTACAAATTCGATAAATGTTAGGTTCCTTACAAAAAATCTAAATAATAGCCACATAATAGTAATGAGTACAAAAGTTGATAGGATTTTTTTCACCATACATTTTATTTAAATTTATTATTCTGTGATTATAAAGATATATGTATATAACTTTTTTATAATATTTTAATTTATTTCCTACGTCTTATAATAATTAAAGGAATATGGAGGAATTGAACCTCTACTAAATGATTTGCAGTCATAACGCAAACCTCTTGCAACATATTCCTTTTTTCTTATTTATTTAAATATATATATATATAGTTTAGATTAAAGTTATTTTAATCTATATTAGCTAAATTTTTATGAAATTTATACAATAATAATATATTATATATTTATAGAACGGTTAGATGTTCTAAAAGCTATACTTTGTAAAGGTAAACTAACAAATGCATGAGGTTTAGGTGGGCTATCTAAAGTTCACTCTAAAGAAATATAGTTTCTATTAAATAATGTTTGGAATAAATCAGAGAAAAATTCTGGAACTAATCAAGGATATCTAGATGCAACTTCACCTTCAACTAATTGTACATAAACTATATGTAAGAATAATACAGTAGCGATTACACTTACAATAGATCCAAAACTACTTACCATATTTCATCCAGCAAATGCATCAGGATAATCACTTATTCTTCTAGGCATACCTTGTAAACCTAAGAAGTGTTGAGGGAAGAATGTTAAATTAACACCTATAAATAAAATTACAAAATGCACTTTACCTGATAACATGTTATAACTTAGACCAGTTATTTTTGGTATTCAGAAATATCATGCACTAAATAATGCGAAAACTGCACCTAAAGATAACACATAATGGAAATGAGCAACAACGTAATAAGTATCATGGAATGCTATATCTAATGATGCATTAGCTAAAACGACACCACTTAATCCTCCTATAGTGAACATTACAACAAATCCTAATGCAAATAGCATTGAAGGTGTCATAATTAATCATCCACCATATGTTGTTGCTAATCAACTGAATATTTTAATTCCAGTTGGCACAGCTATAATTAATGTAGCTGCTGTGAAGTATGCTCTTGTATCTACATCTAAACCAACTGTATACATGTGATGACTTCAAACTACAAAACCTAAAATACCAATAGACATCATAGCATAAACCATACCTAAATAACCAAATACACTTTTATTTGAACTAGTTGAAATTGTAGTACTTATTATACCAAACCCTGGTATAATTAAAATATAAACTTCTGGATGTCCAAAAAATCAGAAAAGATGTTGGTATAGTATTGGATCTCCACCTCCAGCTACTTCAAAGAATGAAGTATTAAAGTTTCTATCTGTTAGAACCATAGTAATACCTCCAGCTAAAACAGGTAGTGATAATAATAATAAAACAGCTGTTACAACAACGGCTCATCCGAATAAAGCTAATTTATGTAATCTTATACCAGGACTTCTCATGTTTAATATTGTTGTAATAAAGTTCATAGCACCTAATAAACTACTTATACCAGAAAGGTGTAAAGCAAATATTGCCAAATCTATACTAGGTCCACTATGACTTTGTAAGCCAGATAATGGTGGATAAAGTGTTCATCCTGTACCTGGTCCATTTTCTATCAGTCCTGCAAATAAGAATAATACTAAACTTGGTATTAATAATCAATAACTTATATTATTTAGTCTAGGGAATGCCATATCTGGACCTCCAACTAATAATGGTAATAAGAAATTTCCAAAACCTCCAATTAAAGCTGGCATAACCATAAAGAAAATCATAACAATAGCATGTGCTGTTATTATACTATTATATAATTGGTTATCTGCTATATATTGTACACCTGGTCCTGATAATTCTAATCTTATTAACACTGAAAAAGCTGTTCCAGCTAAACCTGAAAAGATAGCAAATATTAAGTACAATGTTCCTATATCTTTAGCATTACATGATAAAAATCATCTTTCTTTTCACATTGTTATTTGCGTTATTGAACTTAAATTGTTTGTATTTGAATCATAGTGAGATGAACTAGTTTTTGTAGAATAATTTCTAGATAAATTGTTAAATTTTTTCATTTTAATTTTTTTTTTAATTTGAGTATTTTATATTCCCCATATATTGTATTATACGATTTATTATATATAGAGATTTTTTACTCTCTTCATAAGTTAATTATTTTTTTAATAATAAGTTATGAATAATTTATTTTATTACATAATCATAGTTTAAATGCAAAAGAATATAAATTTAAATACTTTAACTATGGTTCAGATATTTAAACTTATCTATATATTTTAATAAGTAATATTATATTTAGAAAAATTTTTAAGGAAATAACATTATTTAATATATTATTAAATATATAAGTGAGTATAGGACTTGAACCTATAATTATGTAGCCGAAATACATTGTTTAACCATTAAACCAACTCACTAAACTTAAAAATTTTAAGTTATAAAGTAGATTATTTTTACTGGTTGGTGATTAAAAAATACTAATTTTGTTAATTAATAGAATACGTTTAAATTTATGGGAGATAATGTAAAAAATGCATATAAAAATTATCAATATTTTAATATAAATTATATAATTTTATGTTGGAGCGATTCGAACACTCAATAGTAAATACCAAAAATTTATGACTTGCCAATTAGTCGACAACATAGAATATAGGTGACAAGACTTGAACTTGTAAAGCTATTAACTATTCTGTCCTAAGCAGAACCTGGTTACCAAATTTCAGCACACCTATTGTTTGCTCCAGATAAGATTTGAACTTATAACCTAAACATCTTCAGTGTTCCGCTCAACCAATTGAGCTTCTCGAGCTTTTTAAAAATTATAATCATCATTTAAATTATTTATTTAAAGTGTACTTTAAATAATTATGGAGATATCAGGACTCGATCCTAAAATGACGAATTGCAAACTCGCAGTTTTACCAGTTAAACTATACCCCCTTTATCCGAAAAACGATTTGAACGTTTATGATTAATATCAACGAAGCTTAAGTTCGTCCTGTCTACCAATTCCAGCATTCGGATAGTTTTTATTAAGGCCAGAATGATTCGAACACTCATCTTAACTGTCATGAGCAGTTGGCTTTACCATTAAGCTATAGCCTTTATTAGATATTATATATATATTATATATTTTTTATGGTGTAGATTTACTTTTATTATGCTCTTTATTTTTAATAAAAGAATTTTTTTTTGCATATCTTTTTCGCCTTTAAGATGACTCGAACATCTAACACAAATATTAACAGTATAATGCTCTACCATTGAGCTATAAAGGCATTATTATGGGAGGATACCCTGAGTCGAACAAAGATAAACTATGCCACAAATAGTTGTTTTACCATTAAACTATATCCACCTATAATCAATATAGTTTAAATAAGACTATGTTTTATAGATTATTAAAGATGAAAATTGTAATATAAAATATTATATATATAATATTTATTAAAATTACATAATGAGAAATAGGTGAGTCGGACACCTGACCATTCGCGTGTAAAACGACTGCTCTACCACTGAGCTAATTTCTCTTTGGAAATACAAGCGGGCTAAGGATTCGCACCTTAATCAACTAGTCATGAGCTAGGTATGTTAACTATTACACCAACCCACTTTTAACCCAGAAGAGACTTGAACTCTCGTTTCAACAGTGAAAATGTTATGTCTTAACCAACTTGACCACTGGGTCTAAGCCTAGTGTAAGTATCGCACTTACTTCCACTGATTACAAAACAGTAGCATTACTTTTATGCTAACCAGGCTATATATAAAAAAAGGATAATTGCATATTTTAGTAATATATAAAAATTAGTACTTTATGCCTGAAGATCTTAAAATCCGTACAGCTAAAGCCTATCAAAATTTACAGTTAAAGATCAACTGTAAATTTATAACAAACGTAGTGTTTTACTACGTTATTTTGAGTATAATAAAGTAAGTTTCGTGCTTATATGCTTTCAGCTCTTATCTTTGATTGACGTAGCTTTCTTGCCATGCCTATTAATTATACAGGTATTCTAGTTAAAATACTAATATAATAAACAACAAGTAAACCATTGGTCAACATACCCAGTTCCTTTCGTACAAGGGGGCTGTCCTTATTTTACTCAAAATTCCTCTAGAAGATAGAAACCATACTGTCTCACGACGTATTAAACCCAACTCATGTAGCTCTTTAATCGACGAACAGTCGAACCCTTCATGATTCCTGCGTTCATGTGGATGAGCTAAGCCGACATCGAGGTGCCAAACCGCGCACTCAATTTGTACTCTCTTGCGCTCATTAGCCTGTTCAATTTGTAAAAAATAAATTGTGTTTATTTCCATATTTTTCAATATGGTTCAGACTATGTTTATACATATATATATTTTTTTAAGCTGATTATATTAATTTCCATTTACTCAACCTTTTATACCAAATGAACCAATTCGNGTTTTGGAATTTAATTTTGTATATTGTAAATTTGATCTTAAATTTCCTTTTAATAAAACAGATGGAATACCATTATAAGATGAATCTATATTCAATAAATTTCCTTCATATCTTAACTTACGCACAGATCTTGAGGCTGTATATCTTCTAGTCAATCTACCATTTGCTTCTAATCTAAAACCTATAATATGTCTATATTTAAGATTTTTAAGAATATATTTTTGTAATAGTGTTTTTTTATGAAAATGTTTTTTTGAATCCAATTTGGTAGTTAATGAAGGTTTATTAATAAATTTAATTTGTTTTCTTATTTTTATTTTTTCCTTTAATCTTTTTAACAATTTAAATAATCTCTTTCTATTTTTTGTTATTTTTAACAAAATAGATTCTGAAAGAATATTACTGTTTAAATAAAAATGTTTTAAATTTATAAAATTAAATTCAATATTTTTATTAAATAATAATTGTAAATGATTTTTAAGGTATTGTAAATATGTATAATTAAACTTAGATTTGTTTATATAGATTAATTGTTTATAAAAAACGTATATTTCTAATCTTCTTAAGGATCTCTTCACGAGTTTTTTATAGAAATTATCAACATATTTAGATATACTTATATGTTTGTGTATTTCTTTATCTTTATTTACTTTTTCTAAGGCTTTAATTATCTTATACTTATATCAATTAGCTTTAAATATAGCTTTAAGACCTTTAATATTAATATTTTTAATTTTCTTAATTAAAATTACTTTATTACTTAATTTCTTAGGTTTCAAATCTAAAGTTTTATTTATTTCTTTGAAACTTAACATTGTTTTAAAAAATTTTCTTAAATATCTTTTTTTCAATTTCAAAAGATAATTATTTTTTTGTTTATTATAAATATATAATGTAATAATTACTTTATTATTAGTATGTTTAAACTCACCATTACTAATAAATATCCTGTTGGATGATAATTTTCTAAGTCTATGTAATAATCTTTTAGTTCTTATATAAGACTCAATTTTTTTATTATAAATATTAAAATAACTTTTTATAATTTTAATTGCTAATTTACTAATATGAGGTATTAAAGGTAAAGCGTTTTCATTATATAAAAAAATACTATTATTTCATTCTCTAGTTGAAGAAGGAAAATGTTTTAAAGTATCTAAACCCTCAAAATTATATGGTCTATATGTATTTGTTTTTTTTATTATAGATAATAGTTTCATTAAATCAAAATATTTTATAATTTTATTGTTCAATTTTATTGAATCTATTCCATTAATATAAAAGAATTATGTATTAATTATTATTATATATACATATATGTATAGAATTTTTAATAAAAATCAAAATGTAGTCGTTGAACGTTCTTATTTTAAAATAAGTTTCGCTTCAAATTAACTATAGTAAATATAGTGTTTTTTGAAATTTATTCAAATTATTACCAATATTTATAGATATTGGGGGACTAACAAAATCCCTAGCGTAACTTTTTCAAAAATACAAGACCTTTCCTTTCAGTGTCTTGCGATCTTATGCCCCGCTTACGCGACTGATGGACTTGTAGGTCTAACAGTAAAGCAAGATTTAGCCATTAAACTTTTACAGTATAATTAAATATCATAGTATATTTACTACAAATAAAAATTCTAAAAAATCTTTAGAATTTACTATACAACTATTCACCTCATAGTTAAAATCTTACCTAAATAAAAAATAATAAGCATATTTAAAATAACAGTAACTGAATAAATTATAAATAATAAATGACAAATTAAATATAAAATATAACAAGAAAATTTTCTTATTATATTTTTGCATTTATCATGCAAAATTACGAATAGAATTTTGGATATACCCAGGTACTTTTTATGGGATCTGTGCCCCGCATAAACTGTCTTCCAATCAACCGAATGTAATAAAGTAAATAAAGGTGTCTCATTACTGTTAAAAATTGTTAATAAAATATTTTACTAACAAAACTACCTTCTACACTTAAAATTCTTATATTACAATCTAAATTGGTAACAGTAAAGCTGCAAAGGGTCTTCTCGTCTATCTAGAGGTAAGCAGTATCTGCACTGCTACTCCAATTTCGCTGAGCCAATCATCGAGACAGCTGTTGTATCGTTACATCATTCCGTTTCACAATTTCTACCATAGATATTCTCCTTAGGTATGGGTTATTGTGAATATCTTTAATCTTAGGTTACTAAATATTTGCCTAAGAGCCACTTTCGTGGTGACTAGAGCACACCTTACTTATGTTTAAAAATATAAGAAAAAGCATCTGCTCGTTGCTCTTTTACAGACTAAGTCTGATTTAGATCCGCGATAATCCATTTTCTTTTCAGAAATCTCTTTTGATATTACCATACCCCTAGTGATTAACTGAGCCACTATAAAATTTCTAATATAGCTTGGTTAAAAGAGCTTTAGGATGTCCCCGGAGTTTGCTTTTTTTTGTTTGCACAATATTAAGTTTCCCAGGCTTAATACATATTTATATCTTTTTAATAGTTTATTTATAACTCAAAAAATTGTATTTTTCATTTATTTTATATAATATTAATAATTTTAAATTAATGTAAACAAAATAACCAAATCAGCACCAAATAAGATAGTTATAATAAAAAATTTAAAAAGATATTTTGCCCGTATATATTCATGCAAAGACCGCATTTAACGGCCAGGGTATTCCGCTACCTTAGGACCCTCATCGTTAAGGCCGCCGTTTGTCGGGGTTTTCTTCAAAGCCTAACCTTTTAAATTTAAGCAAATTCGTTACCCAGCCGACACAGGGCAGACATCACACTCAATATTTCGATTTTTATCTTAGCAGAGTGCTCTGTTTTAAATAAACAGTCGTACAACACTATTCTATGCTACCTATTCCCTCGTTTAAGTATAAATATTATATTTAAACTGAATAAGAATGGTTCACCTTATCCCGAAGTTACGTGAGTCAATTTGCCGAGTTCCTTAATGATTGTTTACTCAAACGCCTTCGTATTCTCTACTAGCTTACTTGCGGTAGTTTTTAGGTACGGTTTTTTATTTTTTTCCTGAACTAATTTAACTTTAATTAGTTTTTTATTTTTTATTCCTCACAACAAAAGATTTAAATAGATAATAAATATGCAATATATACTATATATTATTTAGTTTAGCTTGAAGATTAAAGCAGGGATTATGCCTCTAAAATTTTGAGCTAGATAAAACTGTCTTTTGTTTTTTGTTTAGAAGCCGTTTTAATTAAATACCATAAGCTTAAGGCGAGGTTATCTTTTTCGCTACTCATGTCAGCATTATCACTTGAATTATCTAATATTTTATTCTTAAAAAGAACAAATCTAAGATTTATCCAATGTTCCGCTACCCCATATATATTTTTTAAATTATATGGACAAGGTTTCGGTATATTGTTTAGATCCGTTATATTTTCGGTGTGGTCTTCTAAAAAACCAATGCTCTGTTACGAGATCAACAAAAAATGGCCGCTTCCAAGCCTATTAAATGATCGTATTAAAAGGCACATCCTTAATTTCACTTAACAATAATTTTGGAACCTTATTAACTCTTGTTCTGGGCTGTTTCCCTTTAGACATACAACCTTATCGTACTATGTCCGATTATTTAATATTCATATTAACCCTTCCGAGTGCAAATACTCTCCGATAAAATCTTTACGATCCCCCGATGTATACAAACTTATTAAAATAAAATAATTATAATAAGTATTTTGATCGAGATCACAGTTCTGTACCTGCTAATATGTTACTTAAATTACCTACTAATATAGGTTTCGCGGAAAACCAGCTCCACTAGTCAGTTTTGTCTTTCACTAACTTACCATTATTCTTCGGATATCTTTACAACGATAACCCGTTCGGACCTTTATAATCCTGATAATGGTAAGATCACTAGTGTCCGGGTCTAATTTTAGATACTTTCTCATTTTTTCATAATCGATTTCTCTGCGACTGGCGTGGAACTTATACTATTTAGTTCCAACAAGGTTATTAATCCTTGTATCTTTGTCTTTTTCTTTATAAGATTTGACAGTATTATTGATCTTTTGCCTTGCATCTAAAATTAACTTGCTGACCCATTATGCAAAAGGTACGCTCTTATTATTTATTAATTTTTCACTCGAGCTGCTTATAAAATTACTATTATGTATTTAGTTTCCCTCACGGTACTTTCTTCATTTTTTCTCTATTGCGTATAATACCATATTTAGTCTTAGAGGAAGGTTCCCCTTTATTCAAACAGAAAATCCATTTTACTTATTAAAATAACTTTGGTTTAGTTTTACCCTGTTATTAAGACTTTTCTACCTTACTTCTCATTATATGTAGAATCTCATTTGATTTATTTTCCTAAGATTACTTAGATTTTTCCGTTCATCTTGTTTATTTATAAGATTTTTCTTAGTATATCTTTGGTTTATAGCAATTTATTCATAATAATTTCTTTTTATACTTTTTGATATTTTTCAAAAAATATTCCTTATACTAGACTTATTATATCTTTTTTATTTGTTAAATTATTGGATTTTTATTTTAATTTATATATATTACTTCTTTTCAGTTTTTTAATTGATAATTATTTCCTTGTCTGCTATCTATTTTTAATGCATTTTTACCTAATTCAAATACAAAACCTAAAGTTAAAATAAGGAAAAATACTAACATTATTATTAAACCATATATACCATTAGTATAAGCACTTACTACATAAGGGTATATTAATAATATTTCTAAATCAAATAATAAGAATAAAAGTGCAAATATGAAGAATGATATACTAAACTGAGTCCTGTTTTGCCCTAAGAAAGAGTGGAAACCACATTCAAATGCACTATTTTTCTCTTGATAAGGGTTATGTGGTGATAATAATATATTTAAAACCAATAATATTAACGCTAATGCTGGTATAAATATGAAAAAAATTGATAAACTTGTCATTTTTAAATTTTTCATCTAAATATTAGTAAAAAACGATGTGAATTAAATTTATTAAATATTTTTTTA
>AP72_2010_repI_A10DRAFT_1000013_pt1 | contig 26047 bp, 33 predicted proteins | sample AmaPasreplicIA10_FD_9194 | JGI IMG/M metagenome (IMG submission 9194) | reverse complement strand
CGCGTGGCAGACCAGCCGAGACTGGCAGCCGTTCGAGAACGGTGGGTTCATCAAGGCTCGGGTCAACAACGCGTACAACCTCAGCCTGGGTGGGATGATCAAGATCGCCCACACCTACAACGACATCCGATCGTCCGCTCACATCGACATCCACGACACTGACTCGTGGCGTCAGGTGAACGCTAACCTGATGGATGCCAAGCACCTGAGCCAGCAGGCTCGGGATATGTACACCTCTCGGTATCTGAACGCCAGCGAGAACGATCGTCCTGCGGTCCTGATGGGGATCGAGAACGACGTCGCTCGCTCGATGGTGGACAACTACAACCTGAAGAACGGTCTGTCTGGCACGCCCGACGAGATCTCGTACGACGTGGCCGACCGCCTGTACAAGGAGGTAGCCGCTCGACGCGGCTCCGCCCAGGCTGGACTTCAGCGGGAGATGTATGGCACCGCCCGAGTCGAGAATCCGGACATGCCTGGCACCACGATCCAGGTCGACCAAATCAACCCGGATGGTAGCAGGCTGATCGTCACTCCGTTGCTGCGGAGCCAGCTCGCGAACAGCCACTCGATGCTGGACTTCAAGCTGTTCCAGAACGCCCTGGACGGCAACGCTTCGTTCTGGCAGAAGGCCAAGAATCTGCATGGCGACAAGTGGGACAAGGCCGTAGCTCTCGCGGACTACGCCACTCACATCTGGAAGTTCTCCGCCCTGTTCCGTCTCGGCTATGGGCCGAGGGCGCTGGCTGACGACTTCCTCGGTCAGGTCGCCAGGTTCGGTCCGGTGGACATGATCCAGCGTTCGCTCTCTGGCGGCAAGTACTCCTGGGAAACGCTGAAGGCTGCCGCTCACCCGAGCGGTCAGCTCGAAGCCGCGCTGGTCGCACGCTCTCACCTTGAGCATCAGATCGATGATCTTGCGTCCAAGCAGAGCGACCTTCAGGCTCAGATCGAGCGGGCTCAGGTTACCGGACAGCCGACTGCGTTCACCGTTCCTGCCGGAGCGATGGGCCCTGGTGGTTCGCTTGAGGATCTCCTCAAGTCCAACCAGGATCAGCTTGCTGACCTGCGCCAGACTCACGCAGACATGGATTCCATCGTCAAGGGTGGCGCTGCCTACAAGACGGCCAAGCAGGGCGGTCAGCTCTTCGACCCCGCCTACGCGGGTGTCGAGGGTGCGCTGTTCCGAGACCTCGCTTCTGGGGAGAAGAACTTCCAGAACATGATGGGCTCGGGTGCAGACGGCATGCTGAACCTGCTGCGCCGGATGAACTGGGAGGCGCTGGACGCCACTCGCCACGGCGAGGGCGTACACATGAACGCATGGCTGGACGTCCTGAACCATCAGGTCGCCAACGACGTCCTTGCTCAGAAGTACCTCAAGGGTGCGACTCCTGATCAACTTGAGCGCTGGCTGGCCACCCCTGCGGGTGGCGCCTACAAGCGGGACTTCAAGATCGCTCAGCACCTGCCTCACGACCAACTCGTGGACCGCATCACCACACAGCTTGACGAATGGGCCAACCCGGCCTTCCCTGGCGGAGACGTTATCCGCAGGGCTGCCGCTGAAGGCCAGGTCACGCAGGAGATGCTGGATGCCGTGCCGATCACGGCTCGTCCGCTGGTTCACGGTCAGGCGATGTCTATCGCTCGCGGTTCCCACGAGGCGATCCAGATCATCGACAACCTGATGAACAAGTGGTACAACCTGATGGGCAACATGCCTAACCGGTACCTGCTTCGCAACCCTCTGTTCGCCCAGCGGTATAACGTCCACCTTGGTGAGATGATGACCGCTGCCGGTGCTCCAGAGCGGATGACCGAGGATCTGCGTCAGGCCATGGAGTCCGCTGCTCGGCAGCGTGCTCTGCGTGACGTGAAGAAGAACACCTTCACCATGGACTACGAGACGAAGATGTCTTACATGATGAAGAACTTCGGCGCGTTCTTCGGTGCACAGCAGGAGAGCTGGAACCGTTGGGCTCGGATCATCTCCGACAAGCCTGACATTCTGCCCCGCGTGGCTCAAGTGTACGGCGCGCCCAACAGGGCGGGCCTGGTCACGGACTCGAACGGTAACAGGATCGACGGCGATGGCTACGTCACCGACCCGGTCACGGGCAAGAGGACGCTGGTCGCGTACAACGATCGACACCTCGTCATCCGAGTGCCCGACTACCTGGGCGGGAAGCAGCTCGCCAAGTTCCTCGGTTCTGGCGGAACCTACATAGATCCGAAGACCGGCAAGAAGGTCCAGGAGAACGCGATCTTCGACATCCCGATGTCGACCGCGAACATCATCCTGAACCACGGTGACGGTCCTCTGCCGGTGTCGGCTGGTCCGTATGTGCAGGTCGCTGCTAACCACTTCGCCAAGGACGACCCCGGTGCTGCGGACACGATGACCAAGCTGGGCCTGCTGCCCTTCGGGCCGCAGAACACCAGTGCGTTCGACGCGTTCCTGCCGAACTGGTACCGCAAGATCAACCAGTCGGACGACCTTGGCAACGCCAAGCAGTCGGCGATGTGGTACATCATGCAGGCCGAGAACTACAAGTACGAGGAGGGGCTCCGCAAGAATCCCCCCACCTGGAAGGAAATCGGAGAACGGGCCGACAAGCAGATGGCGATGAAGGCGTGGTTCGCCTTCACCCTGCCGATCTCGATGTCGACCAAGGATCCGTATCAGTTCTTCCGGGATCAGTACCACGCGATGATGGACGCTGCGGGTGGCAACACCCAGATCGCAGATCAGCAGTTCTACGACAAGTTCGGAGACTCGGCCTTCGTGTTCTCCCAGTCGCTTGCCAAGAGCAACGCTGGACTCCGGCCTACGCAGGAGTCGGTCCAGATGTCCAGACACTATCAGGATCTGATCGCCAAGGTCGGCGAGCAGTACGCTGGTCTCATCGTCGGCGACGAGGGTGAGGGTACGTACTCGAAGGGCGCGTACTACTACCAAAGGACGCACGCTACCGACCCGAGCGCCGGTCACACCGAGCGCTCGCTGATGTCTCCCCAGGAGGCACTCAAGGCGGCCAACCTGTCCAAGGGCTGGATCCAGTACAAGGCGATGATGAACGACACGTACTCCAAGCTGTACGCTCGGGGGTTCCACTCGTTCGATGACCCTGGTGCTGAGGACCTGAAGCGGGAGAAGCAGGCCATCGTCAAGGTGCTAGGCGATCCCCAGACGCTGGACGATAACGGCAACCTGGTGAACAACCCGTACTACAACGCAGCATGGTCCGAGGCTTACAACAGCCTCGACCTGAACTACTACGACCGACAGGCCAAGGACTTCAAGCAGATCGTGAGCGATCCCGAGCTGTGGGCCAAGGCTGACATCGGCAAGGGCGCCACGGGGCGCTCTGACATCTACTGGCTCAAGACCTACCTGAACTACCGGGATGACGCCAAGCGGGCCCTCGCGATGCGGGACCTCGCTGGCGGCAGTGCCGACATCAACGCCAAGGAGAACATCGATATCAAGACCGCGTGGGACTCTATGGTTACTGCGATGGTCGAGAAGTCGATCGGCTTCGGCAACCTGTTCCATCGATACCTGTCGAGGGACATGGGTTACGATCAGGCCACGGTGACCGAGCAGCAGCAGACCGGCGGTCTCCCCGCCTTCGCGGGGGACATTAACGACCAGTCGGCTGGGCAGTCCCCGTTCGACTACATGGCAGAGAACGGCACGATCGGCGGGATGAGCACCGGAGGATTCAGCTCCGGCGGTGGGTTCAGTACCGGCAATAAGTTTGGAGGGTAACGTATGGCAACGGGCGACAGTGGAGGCACTGGGGCCGGTGGTGGCACCTACGGTGCTGGCGGACTCTCTGATCCTAGCACCGCTTCCGGCCAGCAGAAGCAGAAGGGTATCAACGCAGCAAAGAGCAGGGTAGCCGCCTCCCTCGGTGGAGGGGGCGGCGCCTCGCCGACCGGAGCACAAAGCACCGGATCGATGGGGTCATTCCCGGTTGGCGGTTCTGACGGTAGCTCTGCCCAGAACCCGAACCTGTGGATGGGTGCACAGTCTCCTATCGCGTTCATGAACTACACGGACGCGCAGCAGATGTACTACCTGTGGAACACGAAGACCAAGAACCAGTTCCTGTCTCAGCTCAGCCTCGCCGGGTATGACACCAGCAAGATGTCGGACCGAGACCTGGCTGACACGTGGGCCAAGTACGTAGACACATCGGCCCGCTATCAGGTTCAGGGCCAGCACGTCAGCCCGTGGGATGTCCTGTCTAAGGACATCGCCGGTAGGTCCGAGGCCGCAAGTGAGCCCAAGACCACTACGGCTACGTCACAGACGTATAACATCTCGACCGCAGAGGATGCCGCCGCCCTCTTCCAGGGCGCGGCTCAGACTCTTCTCGGTCGGGATCCCACTAAGGCTGAACAGGCCAGGTTCAAGCAGATCCTGAACAAGTACGAGCAGGCTCACCCCCAGACCACAACGACCACGACCACATCGGTGGGCGGGGATGTGACCAGCCAGAGCAGCAAGACTACAGGCGGCGTGACCGCTGGTGCCCAGCAGTACATCGCCCAGGAAGAGGCGAAGAAGAACCCCGAGTATGGGGCCTACCAGGCTGCCACCAACGGCATGAACTGGTTGATGGAGATGCTTGGAGGGCCGTAATGGCAGTCAACGGACAGGACATCGTAAACTACCTGAAGCAGTTCATCGGCACACCGTATCAGTGGGGCGGCAATAGCCTCACCTCGGGCGTCGACTGCTCGGGCATGGTGCAGCAAGCGTACCAACACTTTGGCCTGTCCGTTGCTCGCACCACCTATGACCAGATCGGTCAGGGCAAGGCTGTCGACATGAAGGATCTCCAGCCCGGAGACATGATCTTCTTCGACACCGATAAGAGTGTGGCTGGACCCGACCACGTCGGGATCTACATCGGCAACGGCAAGTTCATCCACGCCCCGCGCCCTGGCAAGAGTATCGAGATCGCCGACCTGAAGTCCGGCTACTACCAGGACATCTTCCTGGGTGGTCGCAGGATCTCGGGCATCGTGGGTGGCGGACCGAACAACGACCAGGACCTGACCGACAGCGACCTTCCGGCTCGCCTGTCGCCCGAGGAGTTGGCCTCCGAGTACGGCTTCGCCTACTCGTTCCTGAAGGGTCAGCCCGGTGTAGCCAAGGTGTTCGATGACTACGTCAAGAACAACCTGAGTAAGGAGGCCTTCCAGGCCGAGTTGCGGAATACCAAGTGGTGGCAAGAGAACTCAGACACCATGCGCAAGACGCAGGCAATGAAGGCCACTGACCCGGCTACGTATGAGGCGAACCTCCAGGCCACCATGGTGATGGTCGAACAGGAGGCTGCCAAGATCGGTGCTTCGATCCCGCCGAAGAAGATGCGGTCGATCGCCGAGAAGGCGCTCGCCACCAACATGGACAAGGGCGCCCTAGCCAACGTGCTGGGTGGCTACGTCAAGTTCGTCGGCGGAACCCTCAAGGGTGAAGCCGGACAGTACGAGAACAGCATCAAGTCTTACGCCGCATCGCAGGGCGTCACCCTGAACGACGACTCGATCAAGAACCAGGCTGCGCTGATCGCCAGAAAGCTGGCCACTGAGTCGGACTTCAAGAACCAGATCATGCGGCAAGCGATCTCCGCCTACCCTGGGTACAAGACCCAGCTTGAGGCGGGGCAGACGATGCAGGACATCGCCAACCCCTATATCCAGATCATGGCGCAGCAGCTAGAAGTCAACCCGGCTAGCATCACCATGAGAGATCCTCTGATTCGCTCGGCCCTTAACGGGGTGAACGCTGACGGCAAGCCTACCGGCATGGACCAGACCACGTTCCTTCAACATGTGCGTAGCGATCCCCGCTGGACGCAGACGCAGGGTGCGCAGGACGACGTGATGAAGGTGGGGCTCAACGTACTCAAGAGCATGGGACTGAGGTGATCACGTGGCTATCACGTTCAACCAGTTCATGAACGCTATCGCCGCTCAGGAGAGCGGCGGTAACTACTCTGTGGTCAACGCATATGGTGCGGTTGGCAAGTACCAGGTCCTGAAGTCCAACATCCCCGAGTGGTCCAGGGAAGTTCTGGGCTACAGCATCTCTTGGCAGACCTTCAGGGACAGCCCGAAGCTTCAAGAGCAGATCGTGCGGGGTAAGCTCAAGAAGTACTACGACGCCTGGGGCCCTCGTGGCGCCGCTGCCGCGTGGTACGCCGGACCCGGCAACCACAACCTCGACATGAGTACCAGCCCCCAGTCCGGTGGCCCAAGCATCAAGAGCTACGTCGACTCGGTGATCGGCAGGGCTGGCGGACAGCCGGATTCGATCCCAAGCGGAGGAGGTGACTACACGCCCAGCACGCCGAAGCTCAGCATGAAGGAGCTGGCAGAGGACTACGGCTTCACGATGTCGTTCCTTAACGCCAACCCCGACCTGAAGAACCTCTTCTCCGACATGGTCTCCAAGGGCTACTCGAAGGAGATGTTTCAGGCAAAGCTGAGGGACACGAAGTGGTGGAAGACGCACTCCGACAAGGAGCGCTCTTACCTCACCCAGACATACACCGACCCCGCCACGGCCAAGCAGAACTTTCAGGCAGCTTACCTCCAAGTCAAGCAGATGGCCGAAGCGCTTGGAATCAAGGACACCAAGTACACACTCGCACGCATCCAAGAGGCTGCCTACAACGTGGTCGCCAAGGGCTGGTCTGACGGACAGCTTCGGAACTATCTTGGTCAGTATGTGTATTTTGATGGTGGCAACATGCAGGGCCAGGGCGCTGATGTCCAGGGTGAGCTTCATCAGTACGCTTACCAGATGGGTGTCACGATGTCTGACAAGTGGTACGCCGACAACACGCGGCTAGTACTGCGAGGTCAGGCCACCACCTCAGACTTCAAGAACCAGATGCTCCGGCAGGCGAAGGCACAGTTCCCGCAGTTCTCCAAGCAGCTCGACGCTGGGCAGACCGTGATGGACATCGCCAGTCCGTACATGCAGAGCATGGCTCAGATCTTGGAGCTGCCCTCAGGCAGCATCAACTTGTTCGACCCGACCATCAAGAAGGCGCTCCAATACAAGGACCCTGGGACGCTACAGACTACGACCAAGCCGCTCTGGCAGTTCGAGAACGACCTACGTGCAGACCCTCGCTGGAAGCAGACGAAGAACGCCCAGGACTCGATGATGCAGATCGGCCACCAGGTGCTGTCTGACTTCGGCTTCAAGTACTAAGGAGGATCATGGCAGACCAGCGGCCACCCACTTCGTGGCAGACCGCCGTTTCCCAGGTTCGGGAAGCTGCCCAGCCCTGGTACACCAAGGGTAACAACTCGGTCACCCTTCAGCTCCAGCTCAAGATGTACCAGGCTCGACAGAAGTCCGAGCAAGCGCTGCTGAAGTCTCAGCAGGCGCAGCTCAACAAGCTCAAGGGTAAGAACGACAAGGCCTCGAAGGCCAGTGCGGCGAGGCTGCAAGCCTCGATCAACCACACCCAGAGCCAGCTCAACGAGATCACGGCCAAGGTCAACACCACCCAGAACAAGTACTACGAGGTGACGGGGCAGTACGACAAGCTGCTCACCGGCACCAACCGGGACGCGTTCATGGCGCTGGAGACTCTGTTCAAGTCCTACGGACTGGAGTCCCTGGCGGGGAAGATCTACGGCTACGTCAAGAACGGCTACTCGGCTGACACGATCAGCATCCTACTCCAGGACACGCCGGAGTACAAGCAGCGGTTCAAGGCGAACGAAGCCCGGCTCAAGGCTGGCCTTCCTGTCCTTTCCCCCGCTGACTACATCAACACCGAGAACGCCTACCGTCAGGTGCTGAGGACGGCCGGTCTCCCGGCCGGGTTCTATGACTCGACGGACGACTTCACGAACTGGCTCAGCAAGGATGTCAGCCCTACCGAGGTGCAGTCCCGAGCGGACCTGGCCTCGCAGGCTACAGCCCTGGCTAACCCGGCGTACAAGAAGGCGCTGAACCAGATGGGGATTGACGACGGCCACATGGCCGCGTACTTCCTCGACCCCGACAAGTCGCTGCCGCTACTCCAGAAGGCTGCGGCTACCGCTCAGATCGGTGCGGCTGCGTTGGGTCAGGGTCTGGCGTTCAACCAGGCTTACGCCGAGCAGCTCGCTACGATCGGCGTAACAGCCGCTCAGGCTCAGCAGGGTTACCAGCAGGTGGCCAACGAACTGGGCACCATGCGGAACCTCGGCAACCTATACGGCCAGCAGTTCGGCCAGGCCGAGGAAGAGCAGTCCGTGTTCGGCACCTCAGCCGAAGCGGTACAGGCTAAGCAGGCTCTCGTGGGTAGAGAGCAGGGCGCCTTCTCGGGCGCCGCTGGAGGGGCCGCAGGTGGCCTCAACACCAGCAAGGCTCCCACCTCCGGGTGAGAGCGGCCTTCGGGCCAAGTGGGCGTAGCTTAGTGGGAAAGCAGTGGTCTCCAAAACCACGCACGGAGGTTCGATTCCTCCCGCCCGTGCCAGTGACGGAACGACCGGCCCAGTCACTTGTAACAAGACCGGCAATCGACAAGCACAGCGCTGACTAGCTCCCCGGCTAGTCGGATGGGTGCACAACCTTATGGGAGGGACATCATGTCCGAGTGGGGTAACGAGAACGAGTACGGCAACGGCCTGGGCAACAGCAACGAAGCAAACGGCCCCAAGGCTCTCCGTGACGCGTACGAAGCCATGAAGCGGCAGAACGAGGAGCTGAACCAGAAGCTGACGAGCTTCCTGGAAGAGCAGACTCGTGCCAAGATGGCTACTGTTTTCGAGTCCCTTGGGGTCCCGCAGGCCGCTCAGGTCTACGACGGTCCCGCAGATCCGGAGAAGGCCAAGGCGTGGGTTGATTCCATGCGTGGCGTCTTCGGTGGGGCAGCCCCGCAGGCTGCCGAACAGTCCACGCAGCCCAAGCTTCCCGAATCCATGCAGGCCCAGTTCGAGCGACTGAGCCAGGCGGGGAATGACGCGGCAGCTCTGGGCAACGTCGAGGCTGCACAGGCAGCCGTCAATGACGCTGATAGCGTGCAGGCGCTGATCAACAGCTTCAAGAACCTGCACTGATCCTCACTAAGGAGTTGTAATGGCTAACGCCTTTACCGGCACTACGGCAATGGCGAACCTTGTCCAGACTGCGTATGACCGCGCTCTGGAGTTCGCCCTCCGTGCCCAGCCGATGTTCCGCATGATCGCCGACAAGCGACCGGTCCAGCAGGCCATGCCTGGTAGCTCGGTCGTCTTCGAGCTGTACCAGGACCTCGCCCAGCAGATCACTCCGCTGAACGAACTGGTCGACCCGGACGCCGTCTCTGCGGGTAACCCGACCACCGTGTCGGTCACCCTGAACGAGTACGGTAACGCGATCCTCGTCAGCAACAAGCTGGACCTGTTCTCGTTCACCGACGTGACCGCCGGTCTCGTCAACCAGGTGGCGTGGAACCTGGTCGACTCTGTCGACCTTCTGGTCCAGAACGTCCTCGCTGCGGGTACTCAGACCCTGCGGCGTGGCGGTGGCACCGTCGGCTACGGCTTCGGTTCTACCCCGACCAACCCGATCGCCACCACGGCGATCACCGGCACCGATGTCTGGACGTCGGACATGTCCCGGTTCGCCACCACCCAGCTTCGTACGAACAAGGTTCACCCGAACCGTGACTCGTACTACACCGCGTACATCCACCCGCAGGTCTCCTACGACCTTCGGCGTGAGACCGGTGCTGCTGCGTGGCGTGACCCGCACAACTACTCGGCGGCTGGCAACATCTGGGCTGGCGAGATCGGCGAGTACGAGGGCGCCTGCTACATCGAGTCCCCTCGACTCCAGAACACCCAGTCCGGTTCGGGCTCTGGCTCGACCCAGACCCGCGTGTACAACACCTACTTCGTCGGCCAGCAGGCTCTTGCCGAGGCTGTCGCGGAGGAGTTCCACACGGTTCGCGGTCCGGTCGTTGACAAGCTGACCCGATTCCAGCCCCTCGGCTGGTACGGCGTGGCTGGTTGGACGCTGTACCGTCCCGAGTCCCTGATCGTCGGTCAGTCGACCAGCTCGGCCCGCCCGGCGGCCTGATAACCCCTGGGGGCGCCCTTCGGGGCGCCCCTCCCCCAAGAAGGAGAGTACATGTCTGGTGCCGACAACACGTCGTTCACCCTGCGCAAGTCGGCCGTGTCTACCACGCTGACCGCACAGGACTACATCCTGCTGGTTCTCGGTGCTACTGGCGCCGTGACCGTCACCGTCCCTGACGCCTCTACGGTCCAGCCGGGTCGTAAGTATGAGGTCGCCAAGGATGCTGCCGCTCAGACCATCACGATCGCCCCGGCTACGGGAACGATCGACGGTGGTGCGAACATCACGCTGGCGTCTGGCGCCAAGCACGGTGTCGAGATCATCGGCGACGGTACGAACTGGTTTACCACGGACTCGTTCTGAGTTAACTGGAGGGCGCCTTGTCTAACTGCTGGATCTTCACAACGCCAACTGTCAGCGAGGCGCCCTTCGCCTGGAACCCTCTCATGGAGCGGTTCCGGATCGATAGGGCGGTCTCGGTGGTCGAGGTCAGTCCTGGCGTGTACAAGCAGGTGAGGTACGATACCTACACCAACGAGATCGGTGCAGAGAATCTGCCACCGAACCCGAATGAGCAAGACACAGACTTCTGGCCCGCCCAGTCGGCGGGCCTCCACTACTTCCGTGGTGGGTATGAATGGATGGTTGACGATCAAGTGAGGGCGGACATCATCGCATCTGGCGCTGCCACCGCCGCCAACTTCGTCCCATGCCCCGGAACCTCTCTGGGCTACGGCGAGGGTGGATACGGATTTGGAGGATACGGTGGGTCAGTATGATATCACGGCGGGGACTGAGAACTGGGACGTCCCGCTCAACGCCAACCTCGATAACATCGACAGCAGGATCTCGGTAACCGAGTCCGTCAACGGTACGCAGAGCACCCAGATCGCCACCCTTCAGGGCAACGTCTCGGCGAACACCTCTGACATCGCGACGGCTAACGCCAACATCGCGACGAACACCACGAACATAGCCACCAACACCGGCAACATCACCACGCTCCAGGGGCAGATGTCCTCGGTCACCACGACCGCGAACAACGCCGTACCCAAGGATGCTCTGGTGATCAACGTGAAGGATCACGGTGCTGCGGGTGATGGTACCACCGACGACCGTGCAGCTATCGCTACGTCGATCGGCCTGCTCGGCTCGGGCGGCATCCTCTACTTCCCGCCCGGCAACTACCTCGTCAATTCTGGTAGCGCGCTCACGATCAGCCAGCCTATCCAGGTGATGGGCGCCGGTCAGGCGGCCACGACCATACGGATCGGGTCCAGCTTCGCTCAGGCTCAGCTGTTCAATGTCACCTCGAACGACGTCACGTTCGCCGACATTCAGATCCGTGGTAACTCCACGACCACCACGTCTAACCCTGTGTGTGATGGCATCCTGGCTACTGCCAGCCAGTCATTCAAGATGCTCAACGTCACCATGCAGTGGATCAACGGCTATGCTGTGAAGGTGTTCGCCTCGGCGGCGTCCACCATCCACGGTGGCCAGATCGACAACGTGAAGATCCAGTCCTGTGCTGGCGGCCTGTACATCAAGGGCGACAACGCCTCTGGTAACGTGGCTGCGAACTTCCAGGTGAGCAACCTGTTCACCCGGTTCCTCGGCGTCAACTCCGGTGGCTCTGCCAACCTGGACGGCATCCGCATCGAGGATGCCTGGGACGTTCTGCTCGACAACTGCTTCGCCTGGATGAACGCCACGACTGGCGGTACCGGCGTGGCTACCCGAGTGGTCGGCAACTGTGCGGCTACGTTCATCCTGAACCTGGATGCTCTCGGTCCGCAGACCGGACCGGCTAACGTCTCGATCGAGGCGAACGGTAACGGCTCACCGCAGAACGTTCAGATCACCGGTGGCGTTATCCAGCAGGGCACGGTCGGACTCAGGATCTCTGACGCTGCCACCCAGGTGCGAGTCGGCACGGTCCGGTTCATCAACAACCAGACTCACGGTGCGGTGGTCTCCACCTCTGGCCCCGCGATCTACTTCGACTCGGTGTTCTTCTCGGGTAACGGTGCCGGAGCGACCGGCACCAACTACGACCTGAACTGGTCTGGCACCACGACTGGGTTCGTGACCAACTGCCGGTTCGCCAGTGCGATCGTGGCGGTGAACAACGCCGGTGTCCAGCAGTCGATCAACATCACCGCTGGCCAGAACGTCCGGTTCTTCAACGCCGACTTCCAGGGTACTGGTGCGGCTCAGGCGAACTGGTTCACCAACCTGCCCGCCTATGCCACCACGAACAACGTGGGCAACCAGCGGTTCGCGTTCCTGACCGACGTGGACTTCAACTACGCCACCGGGCCGGGGCGCGTCAGCATCCAGCCGTTCGCTGCCACCAACAACTGCCTGTCGACGAACGTGCAGGGCACTGGAACGAACGACAACTTCCGGCTGCTCGGTAACGGCAATCAGCAGTTCGGCCCTGGCGGGGCAAGTCCTCGCGACACCACCTGGGGAAGGCAGGGCTCAGCGCAGATCGGCACGCCTGACTCTGAGATCTTCATCAACGCCCAAGGCAAGAGCCTCAGACTCCTGTCTGGCGGCGCCGCCCAGGTCGCTGGAACCGTCACGGCCAGCGCGACTACTCCCGTAGCCGTAGCCACCACAGCAGCCACGGCTAACAGTGTTGTTGTTCTGAGCTACAAGAGTGGAACCCAGGGCGCCACGGCGGCCTTCGTGTCCAGCCTTACGGCTGGCACCGGGTTCTCTATCAAGTCAGTGACCGGTGACACTGCGGTGTACAACTGGATGCTGTTCAACTTCAGCTAAGGAGAAACATGTCTACCGAAACCACGTTCAGCGGAACCTACTCTGTGCGAATCCTCGGCAGCGGTCCTGGGGATAACATCCTCGAAGGCAACGTGCCCACCGTTGATGGCGAGACTCCGCCCCTCGCGACCGAGACCGATCACGACAACTTCGCTAAGGCGTACGCCGACTTCGTCAAGACGTACTTCAATGAGGGCGCGGTGCACCTGTCCAAGGATTCCGTCACCACGACCACCGTGAATGACCCCGACTTCTACGTAACAGGGAGCTGACGTGGCTGCAAAGCCTAACAAGAACGCTCCGCTCGGACAGGGTGGACGATTCGCTGCGGTGGCCAAGGCTGCTGGTGGCGGCAAGAAGGGCGCAGCCATCGCGGCTGCGGCCGGGCGCAAGAAGTATGGCGCTACCAAGATGGCCAAGATGGCTGCTAAGGGAAGGAAGGGTGGCAAGTGAGCGATCTCTACCGCAACCCTGAGAAGGGCCCCACGAAGGACCGCAAGCTGGAGTCCCGGATGGACGACCACATGGACTGGGGCGGCACCCGGATGAACCCGGTCGGCCCTGCCGGTACGACCACGCACATCAACCAGGACGAGAAGGGCATCCTTGAGGATGGCCTGTTCGAGGCGATGCGTGAGTACCAGACTGCTCCACTCGGATCCAGCCATGACCGCTACGCTCAGGGGATCTACAGTGACACCGACTCCAAGTACGCCGACTAACACGAACGTGGTCTCGGGGGTGCTTAACGCACCCCCTCCTCGCTCCAACATGTATCCACAGTCGACAGCTGTGGTCGAAGCTAACGTCAAGCAACAGGCCGCAACGCTGGGTCACAACGCGTTCCGGCCTGACATCTATCGAGTTACGAACGGACTGGTTACCTGATGGCTGCTGCCCCGAAGAAGACTGACGAGGGTTTCCTCAAGGTCGGTGCCCTGATCAATCTCGATCGGGGCGGTCGCACGCTCCAGAACCTTGAGGTTCTCGCGTTCGATGACAAGTTCATCAAGCTCAAGTGGGACCAGCACGTGTCCCCGAACACCGAGGTCGTCCTCGTTCCGATCGCTGATGCGGTGATCGGTCTGGTCGGTGAGCGCTGATGTGCTCTTCGGCCTGCAAGACCAAGGACCACAAGAGCTGGGGAGAGTGCGTAAGGTCCAAGGGCCTACAGCTTTCCCCCGCTGTGAACGACGGCTACTCCACCAAGCAGCGAGCTTGGGATCGAGAGCTGGACAGCTACGAGTCCGCAGTCCGGCAGGGCCTGGAGCCTGCCGGTACCAAGCAGCGTCACGTGGATGCTGCGATAAAGGAGGCCGAGCATGGCTGAGATGAGAGTGGGCATAGATGGTGCCTCCTCTACGGCGCTGCCTACAGCGCCTGCGAACACTTCGGCAACGCCGATCTACATCACCACCGTCACGAATCCCTCCATCAAGGGTTCGTATGTCTTCTCTATCGGCGACGTCGCTGGCGTCGCTGCGGCCAACAACTTCCTCACTCTGTACAACCCTGTCGGCTCCGGCAAGACGATCAGCTTGGGCGCTGCGTACGCTAGCTCGTACTCGACGGCGGCGTCTGCGCCGACTGTCGATGTGAACGTCTTCAGGGCTACCGCCGTATCTGGCGGAACGCTCCAGACGAACTCGACCGCCCTGGCCAAGTTCCAGACGGCCATGCCTGCAAGCATCGCCGAAGTTCGGACCGGCAACCCTGCGGCTACCGTCGGCGCCCAGATCGCCAACATCCCTCCGTCGCAGGGTGCGTTCGTTACCGATCAGTTCGTGGCTGCCGCCCCGGCCGTGTATCCCCCGTTCACTCTCGCCGAGGGTGAGGGTGTCGTGTGGCGACAGACTGCCGCTGGCGTGACTACCACGCACTGGAACTTCAGCGTCGTGTGGGCCGAGATCTAAGGAGTACCCGTGGCTGCGACATTCGATCAGATCGCTAGCCGAGTGAAGCAGCAGCTCCTCGGTTACACCAGAGACCAGGCCTCGATCACCTACATCACGTCGCCGATGACGGCGACGGACACCACGTTCATGGTGGACCCCGACACCGTGACCAACATATCCAAGGGCCTGGTTGAGATCAACGACGAGCTTCTGCTCGTCAAGAAGTACGACCGTTCTACGGGAACGGTCACCGTGATGGCTGGACTGAACGGGCGGGGAGTAGAAGGAACCACCGCAGCCAGCCACACGACCAACAGCATCGTTACCGACGACCCGATGTATCCTCTCACTCGCGTGAAGGAAGCGATCAACGACACGATCCAGGGTCTGTATCCAGATCTCTGGGTGTTCGGTGACTTCGAGTTCACCAAGATCGCAGCACGCTACGAGTACCCTGTCCCGACCGAGGTCGAGGATGTGTACAAGGTAACGGTCAACACCATCGGTCCGTCGGCTGTCTGGTTCCCACTCTCTAGCTGGCGGTTCAACCCCGACGCCTCCACCACAGCTGGGCAGGTGAAGCCTACACCTACGCCGACCGGCAAGACCATTCAGATCATGAGGGACTTCATCGTCCCCGGTCGGGCCATCCGTGTCGAGTACATCAAGAAGCCCAACACCATGACGCTGGGCACCGATGACTTCACCACGACCACGGGCTTCCCCGACAGGTACATAGACCTCGTCACGTACGGCGCCTGCTGGCGCCTGCTTCCCGCGTACGAGTCTGCCCGACTCCAGCAGCAGGCTATCGAGGCTACTGAGCGTGCCCCGCTGGTCCCCACAGGGGCTGGTGCGAACGCCTCCAAGTACTACATGGCCCTGTATCAGCAGAGGCTTGCAGAAGAGCGTACAAGGCTTCAGCGCCTGTTCGACTCTTACCAGACCTTCAACGCGTAAGGAGGGCCTGTGACTAACTCTAGGTTCTACAGCAGCATCGCAGCGGTCACCAACCTTCAGGTGACTGCCGCACCCGGTGACGCCAGTATCCAGGTGGCTAGCTCCACCGGATTCCCGAACAGTTTCCCGTTCACCCTGTCGCTCGACTACGGCTCGGCGAACGAAGAGCTGGTAGATGTGACGGCCGGTGGGCCGTCCATCTTCACGGTCACCCGAGCGGTCGATGGCACGAGTGCCACGACCCACAACGCAGGGGCCGTGGTTCGCCACGTAACGAGCGCTCGCGACTTCACTGATAGTAGGACCCACGAGTCCTCCACGAGCAACGTACACGGGATTACAGGGGCCTTCGTGGACACCCTGAGCACCCAGACTGTCAGCAACAAGACGATGAACTCCTCCGCCTGGAACGGTGGTACGTTCACCGGCACGATCACGGCAACTGGAGCAACCCTGACGAACGGAACCCTGTCGGGTTCTACGCTCTCGGTGGGGAAGATCTCTGGGGCTACGACCATGCAGTCGTCCCCGTCCTTCAGTGGTGCATGGTCGAATGCTGGTGATATCACCAACACCGGCCAGCTCCTTCAGCAGAACCTGCTTCGAGGGTCTCGGACCAACACCACGGATTCGATGTACGAGTCCAGAGCTACCGGCGACACCAACGCACGATGGTTCATGACTGCCGACGGCGGTATGAACTGGGGTCCGGGTAACGCTGCGGCCGACGTCGGACTCTTTCGGGTCTCGGCGAGCACGCTCCAGCTCACGAACAACCTGACGATCACTGGTAGCGAGACGGTCAACGGCAACATCACCACGCCGAACACGGTGACTGCTGGCAACCTCACGCTGACCAACCAGACGTACACCACGTTCACCCCGTCCTGGCATGGTCACGATGCGAACATGTCCACCAACGTGGGCTGGTATACCAAGATCGGCAAGATGGTGTTCTACAACATCTACACCGTGTTTTCTACTAGCTCCTCGCTCACGGGCGGCGTGAGCGTAGACCTGCCCACCGTTCCCTATCGGAGTGGCACCAGGCAGCAGGTTGGTACGGTGTGGTACACCGACGTGGCTACAGGTGGATCCTTCCCGGATGCCAACTGCATGGGCCACCACTGCACCTTCGCTGGTGACACCGGCACTACGACCGGTGTCCTGAGGAACTACCGAGACAACTCGTTCACCGGCGGACTGATCGTGGGTCCGTCGCCCGCTACGATCATCACGATCGAGGGCGTCTACAGGGAGGCGTGACATCATGGCTGATCCGTCGCCGGACGTTGTCAAGCAGATACCTTGGCAGCTTTCCAACTTCCTGCCCGGCACGCCGAACACGGGCGGCTACAACCTCCAGGACTACCAGTTCGACTACGCCCTCGGTGGCATCCCGTTCCTGAGTGCCACTCGGGACCAGTGGCCGTACACCGAGGGCATGGCCGAGATCCGCAAGCAGCAGTTCGACAGCTCGGCCGAGCCGGGCGAGCAGTCCATCTATGGCTGGTGGCTGCGGTCTCAGAACTCGTGGACCTCTGGTGCTGGCCTGGTCTACCAGGACCCCGATGTCATCAACCCGTACGTCCGCTCGTTCGATCTGCGGTTCGAGGACAGCCTCGGGATCGACACGTGGACCTCGGGGCAGGCGTCGCTTCTGCGACAGCCGAACAACCGCACCAGTGTAAGCTCTAGCTTCACCCGAGTCCGTGGATACGTCGACCCTTCCGGGGTCGACGCTCTGTTCCTGCTCGATGGGAACACCCTCAAGAAGGTGACGGACGCTGCGGTAACCACGATCACCACAGGCTCGGCGGGGACAGCGCTGGCGCTGGCCAACATGGGCACGCGCTGGTACGTCCTGGCTACCGATGGTATCTGGTCTGCCGTCGACACGGCCGCCGGATCCAAGATCTGGAACAACCCGGCCGGTACGCTGACCACCGGTGCTATCGAGTACGTCAAGAACCGGCTGGCCGTGGCGTGGAACAACGCGATCTACCTGCTCGACCCGCTGGGTACCGGCGGTCCGGCCTTGCCGACCGCGACGGTCACGAGCACCGACTCGACCTGGTCGTGGACCTCGTTCACCGAGGGTCCGAGTGCGATCTACGCAGCCGGTGGCAACAAGACCCAGTCTCAGATCTGGAGCCTGACGCCTACGTTCAGCGGTGCGACCGAGACGATCGTGCCTACGGTCAACGTGACCATGCCGAGAGGCGAGCAGATCACCTCGATCCTCGCCTACGTCGAGACGTTCATCGGCATCGCCACCACCAAGGGCTTCAGGGTCGGCGACCTTCAGTCGTCGGGCAACATTAGCTACGGTCCGCTTCTGTTCACACCGACCGGCGGATGCCAGTCGCTGGCAGGTAACGACCGGTTCATGTACGTGGGGTCTACGAACGCCCACGATGGCTCCTCCGGGGTTTTCAGGGTGGACCTGGGCACTCCGTACCAGGAGCAGTCTACAAACGCTATACGGTACGCCTACGCCCGCGACATCTACGCACCTGGGGTCAACACCCAGATGGCTAGCTGCACGATGTTCGGGGCGAGCGACAGGCTCGCCATGTCCTTCAGCTCTCAGTCCCTGTGGATCCAGGATCCGAGCGTGCTGTACCCGACTGGGTATCTCCGCACCGCCCGCATCCGGTTCAACACCGAGGAACCGAAGCTGTACAAGTTCATGTCGATCTCTACGCCCGACCCGCTTCAGGGTGTGATCCAGCCCAGCATTATAGCGCTGGACGGAACGACCTATCCTGGCGTGGCGTACGGACCGAACCTGAATCCTGGGACTACCGACCTGTCGATCAACCAGCCAGCCGGTCCACAGAAGTGGATCAAGCTGAGGTTCGACTTCTTCCGGGGGAGTAACACTTCGACTGGAGCCATCCTTAACGGATGGCAGGTCAAAGCCCTGCCTGGATCTATCCGACAGCGTATGATCCAGCAGACGTTCCTTCTGTTCGATGAGGAGAAGGACAAGGGTAACCAGCGAGTGGGCACCGACGGCTACGCCCGAGCCAGGTTCCAGGCTTTCCAGAGCCTGGCCAGAGCGGGGGATGTGGTCGTGTTCCAAGAGCTGATCGAAGGGCTGTCGACGCTGGTCGTCATTGACGACTGGAAGTTTACACAGTTGGCGCCGCCCGGACCTGGGGGTGCAGCACTGGGAGGTTATCTCACGGTGGTGCTGAGAACGGTGGCTGAATCCACATAAGGGGTGGGGTATGGATCCGAACGCGGTCCTCACCGCAGCCGCTGCCGTTGGCACCGGGCTCGGTGGTTTTGTTGGCGGAAGACTGACGGCGAAGAACGCGCTGTCAGACATCGCATCCGACACTGTCGAGATGCTACAGACACAAGTGAATATCTTGCAAGAGAACAAGGAGTACGCAGAGGTGGAGCTGCTAGAGCTTCGCTCCCGCGTAACCGTCCTTGAAGGGCTCGTCACCCAGCGTGCTGAGGTGGAAGAGCTGAGTGCTAAGGTGTCGCTCGTGAAGGACACCGTCGACAGGATCGCTGATAGGGTGGGAGCATGACGAGTCACGACTTTCCCGACCCGGATCCTACCTGGTACATCCAGCAGCCACATAGTCCGCTGTGTGTGTACGACGCTGACACCATCCGGGACATCCAAAGAACACTGTCCTGCCCGGAGACTGGGGTGATGGACGACAACACCATCAACCACATCAAGGGCCTACAGTATGCCATGGGTATCCCGGCCACCGGTATGGTGGACCGGGAGACGGCCGTCTCAATCCAGAGACTGAGGGACCGTTACCATATCAGCACCTGATCTTCGCTCGTCACCTTGTAGTGCAGGACCTGAAGACCAGACTCAGTCAGGTAGTCTCCGATCTCCTGCACCAAGGCGGCCTCAGTGCGAGCGCGGTACGACTGGAAGCGAGCGAGGCCAACCACTAGTGGCGGCGCCCCGGTGGGCGTCCGCTGCCCAGGGAAAGACCAGGTGCCCTCGTCGGGATCTTCCTCCCGCACGTAGTCAATGAACTGTCGGATCTCGTACTCCATGGAGTGCCATGCCTTTCGCTAGCGAGTCTCAGCGTAAGTATCTGTATGCGAAGAAGCCCGAGGTGGCGAAGAAGTTCGCCAGCCACTCGGGGAAGCAGGGCGTAGCCCTGCCGTCCAAGATAACCCCGCCCGTAGAAGGGAAGAACAAGTGAGTCGTAAGGCACTCGTAGACGTTGCCGAGCGGACCGTCGCCACGTTCGTGGTCTCGTTCGTGTCGGTGTACAGCCTCACCAACCTTGGTGACTGGAAGCCAGCGGCTGTCGCTGGCGGCGCTGCTGCTCTCAGCTTCGTCAAGTCCAGCATCGTGAACCTGATCCAGAAGTGAAAGAAGCCCGCCCCTTTCGGGGCGGGCCCTTTTTTTGTGTCAGCCCTGCGGGTCCTGAAGGAACTCGTTCCACGCGTCGTTCACGATGCGCTGAGACTGCTCCTGGTTGGTTAGCGCCTCGCTCATGGCCTGCTTGGTGCTGCCACCCTGGACGTCACTGACCCTGTTGTTGGCGGCCTGTGCCGCCTTCTCCGCCTTCACGTATGCGTCGTACTTCTTTCCCATACTCAAACCTCTCGATCCGCAGGACGAGGGGGCCTTGGCCCCCCTTGCTTCGGTGGACGGTTACTCTTCTCATTCCCCATACTCTATGTCCCCAAACACGTCCGGGTACTCGATCAGCAACAGGTCGAACACCTTCTCCGCGAACTGCTGCATCTCTGCGTCGGCGTGCTTGGAGTACCGCTTGCCGAGCACATCACGCCAGGCCCGAAGGTTTCCGGTGACGACGAGCTTGGTCTCCATGCCAGCGGGAAGACCGTAGCGAGCGGCCTGCCTGGCCTTCTTGCCGGTCACCCCGTTCTCTTCCAGGACCTTCAGGTTGTGCTGGTACTCGTAGGCGATGTCGCCACGGACCTGAGCCTTCACTGGAAGGTCCGGCTCGATCTCGCGAAACACTGGAGGGATGATCGCGTCAGCCTCGGCCATGTTCACGTACCGCTGGGACACCTCGGAGAAGCTGAGGTGACGGTGTCGGATCAGCTCGTGACTGAGGTTGCGGCTCACGCCGTCAACGTAGAACGTCACACTCACATGCTCCAGCACGGAGTGGTGACCCTGCTTCACGATGTTCCGGACGTACTTACGGTTGGTCTTGGTGTCCTCGTTGGGCAGGTCGAACGACTCGTAGCACAGCCGACCGGCGAACTCGATCAGCTCCTGTCCTTCCTGTTCCCCGTATACATCCTTGCGGGCCAGCGTGTCAGCGGCTACACGCCGCTGAAACTCGGACCCCTCAGCCTTGCCGGGCATCCGGTGACGGCTGTCACCCTGGGCGGGGAAGAGGTCCACCTGGGTCTTGCCGATGATCAGAACCTTCACTGCTGCGCCTCCCGGACGACGGTCTCGTTGATCACGGTCTCGGTCTGTACGAGCTGGACGAACTTGTAGTACCGGGTCGTCTCGTCGTACTCGTTGCTCGCCACCTCGATGGTGGCGTACTCAGGGCCGGAGTTCCATCCGTCCTCGGTCAGGTACTTCACTCGGTAGGACATATCACGATCCGTTCGATTCCGGCGTGCTCGATGAGGTTGGTGCACTGCTGGCAGGGCTTGGCAGTGACGTAAAGAGTTGCTCCGCGACACGCTCCCAAGCCTGCTTGAAGAATCGCGTTGTGCTCTGCGTGTAGCGCCCTGCATGGCCACAGGTTGTAGTCTGCTCCGGGCGGAACTTCCGGCCCCATCTGCCCGCGTGGGCATCCGCCATCCACGCAGTGCGTCTTACCTGAAGCCACCCCGTTGTAGCCCTGACCAATGGCTCGATTGTCCTTCACTACGACGGCGCCTACCTGGCGCCTAGAACAAGTGCTCCTGGATGCCCACACCTGAGCGATCGCCAGGAACGTTGCGTCCCAGCTGGGTCTTTCGGAGATAATCCACCGCCCTCTGTAGGGACTCGGCGGTGTCGCCAAGTTGCCCGATAGCCTTGTTGCAGTCTCGACACAGGACCCCACGAACGGCGCCCGTCACGTGGTCATGATCAACGCAAGGATTGTCAACCCGCTTGCCGCAAATCTCACACTTACTGTCGACGTACGATACCATCGACGCCCACTGTTCGAGCGTGATGCCATACTTGCTCTTCAGTTCCCATCGGCGACCCTGGTCCGTACGGCCGCGATAGTTGCGCTGCGCCTCGTTCAGCTTGTCTCGCGATGCCGTCTTGCGCCACTTGCGCCCCCGCTCGTTGGTGCGCCTGCGCCGACAGCTTGCGTCTTTGCAGAACTTTTGGGACCCATGGGTCCGCTCGAAGGCGGACCCACAAGCCTCACACGTTACCTCACTCATCATCCTCCGGATGGGGCTGGGGCTGGTCGTCATCCCGAGGATGACCGCCCGGATGGAACTCAGCAGGGCAGCCGCAGTGCGGCGGGAAGTGGGGCGGACGTAAACAGTTCGGCATCCTCGTCACTTACCCTTTCCCGTCTGCTGGTCCTCGATCTGTTGGGCCGTCTCGGCGACCGTAGGGCCGCCGTTCTCCTGCACCTGAAGGTCGAACTCCAGTGCCTTCACCGCAGGCTCGGCGTTCTCATCGAACGGGATCTCATTCCACGTCGGCATCGGTCTCCCACTTCCCCTTGTCGTTGTTGTCACGAGTGACCTTGTAGACCTGCTTGGACTGCGTGTGGTACACCACGATACCCTCGGGGTTCGGGTGGAACGGAGCGGCCACCGAGCCGTACTCGTTCAGGTCCCGAAGGACATCCTGGATCGCCTGCTCCGAGAACTCACCCTCGTACAGGACCGGCACCGACTCGACGGTCACGACTCGACCAGCCTCATCCTTGAAGAACGCCTCGGTCTCCTTGTGCTTGGCGGTGTTGAACAGCGAGAAGTACCGGAGACTCTTGACGTGGTCACCGTACCGCTTCTGGATACCCTCGCCCCACCACTCACCGAAGTGGTAGCCGGGACCGAGAAGATCGAACAGCTCCTCCTTGTTGGCGTAGACGAACGAGGCGAAGCCGTAGTTGTCGGTGGTCTTGCCGGGGGTGATCAGTCGGTTCTTGGACTGGGCGCCGACCCGGTAGAGGTAGGCACCACGGACGATCAGCTCGTCGGACGGAACGAGGTCCACGTCCAGTAGGGTGACGTCCTCGAAGATGATCGCCGAGTTCGAGCCGTCGATCTTCTCGGTGATGACGATGTCGCGGAACAGGCGAGGCGTCTTGCCCCAGCTACGGAACTCCATGTGTCTCTCTCCTTGGGTCTAGTACTAGCCTACCAGAAGAAGAAGCACGGGGCAAGACCCCGTGCTCCAACTACCGTCAGGCTTGCACGAGTTCCTGGATGTAGTACTCCTGGAACTGGAGGTGAGGATCGTTCTCGCTCACGAACGAGTTGTCCTCCGGGCCGATCTCCTCGTCCAGAGCTTCGGCGATCAGGGCGAGTGCGTCGTGCGCCTCGCTTTCACTGGTGAAGTAGGTGGCGGCCACCACCTCAGAGGAGGTGGCGCCAGCGATGTCGGTCCACTCGTTGATGATGATGAACACGTCGCTCACTTCTTGATCCTTCCAAGTAGGTAGTCCTTGCCGTTCTTGAGGTACATGCTGTTGGTGTCTTCCCCGTCCGGCATCCGCATGCGGACCACCATCGTGTTGGACTGGTCGATGTGCTCAGACATCGCCCGCCACAGGTCACCACCAGCCTTATCCCCATCCTCAGCCAGGTAGATCCGGCTGAAGTCTTCGAGCACGTTGGCCCAGTGAGCCTTCCAGTTCTCAGCTCCGGGGATCCCGATGGCCGGAACCCCGATCATATGCCAGATGTTGGCGTCGATCTCACCCTCGCAGGCTACCGCCCAGTCATCGGCCCAGGCCAGAGACTGCACGCCGTACAGGTTGACCGGCGAACCCTTCCGCTTCCAGTACTTGGAGTGGTTGGGGATGGTCTTGCAGTCGTGATCCTGCATGCACCTGAAGTTGAAGTTGACCGGACCGGCATCCGTCAGGTAAGGGATCGCCAGGTATCCAGTCGCGGGCTCGTGGCCCGGCAGGGCGTCACGGACGACGCCGAGCCCAGCGCTTTCCGCGTGCTCCAGACTGATCCCTCGCCCCGCGAGCCAGCCCTCGGCCTCGCCCAGATGGGGAGCGTACGTTTCCCACGCTCTCACCAGATACTTCCGCTGCTCTTTGGACAGCTTCACGATACGTCAGCCCCTCGTGCTTCATTAGGATTTGGACTGCGTTACCCTTCGGGCAGTCGTCCGCGTGGCAGTTGTAGACCTGCTTGGCTGTGTTGACCGAGCCACTGGCGTCCGAGTCCTTGTGGAACGGGCATCGGTAAGGCTTCCATCCGAGACCCTCAACCACAGGCTGTCCACCAAATGACTCCAGGATGGGTCCGATCGGGAAGATCGGGAACTCACCAGAGTCGTCGCCTCTTTGCCTCATCTTCCACCTTCCCGAGGGCCTGCCGCAGCAGGTCCCCCGCACTGGTGTACACGATCTCGTCGTCTCCGTAGTACGCCTCATCGTACAGCACGGAATGGATCTCCGACAACTCCTCGTCGGTGAACTCAATCACCAGACTTTACCCTTCCGATGATGGCGTGAGCAGGAGGCTCACGCAGATACTCGAACGCTCGAAGAAAGAACTCACCGTCGTCTCGTGCGTGGCCTAGTAGCTTATTGCATGGACCACACAACAGACCTCGAACATAGCCAGAGTTGTGATCATGGTCAACTGCCAGACGTTTCGTCTTGCCAGTCGCACGCTCACAGATATAGCACGAGCCGCCCTGCGCCTCATAGAGGGCCCAGTATTGCTCGGGGGTGATGCCATACCGCTCCATGATTCCTCGGGCCCAGGCGGCCTCCCTGGCCGCCGTCTTGCGGGCGCGCTGGCAAGTGGCGCAGCGTGGACCGGGCCGACTCAGCTTACGCGTTGTCGACCCGCAGTCCTTGCAGCTCACTTGCACTTCTCGTACCTCTGGTTGAACTCTATCCTGGACATCGACTCCTCAGTCAGGAACGTGCCCGACTGGTTGGTGATCCCCACGACAGCGGTGTACTTGCTCAGGTACCTGACGACGTGGATCTCAGCAGCACCCACCCGAACACCCATGCAGATCTGGGTGCGGTGGACGTAGTCGCCCACCCGGATGGTGCCGTCGTCTTCCTTGCAGGTTACGCACACGTCAGTGCTCCAGACAGGGGTAGGGTCGTCCGCAGTGGCAGTACATCAGTCTCCCCACTCGTTGATCTTGTCTTCCTTGTCGGTCCAGGGTCCGTCCCTGAAGAGCACCGGCACTTCGGCCGGTTGCTCCATCTCTTCGATCAGGCACAGCGCAGGCTGTGCCTTCATCTTGAACGTACCGTTCTTCGCCATCGGATCCTGTGGGCCGAAACGGTTCTTGACTGTGGCGACGTCGAGCGTACCAGCGTGAGCGTCACCCCAGAGAGTGAGAATGAGAGTCGGAAGTTGGTTAGCCTTACCCATGATCGCACTACGGGGAGGCGGCGAACCAGCCTTGGCACTCTCACTCGTATGGTGAACGACCAGGATCGCGGTCTCTTGTTCACGGGCCATGTCCTTCAGTTCGGCCATGAGAGCCCAGTAGTTCTGCTCACCGGCACCCTCGTAGTTGATGTCCATCATGATGTCGATCACCGTGAGGTGAGGGTACTCGCCCTTCAGCTCGAAGAACGCGTCAGCCTCACGCTCCATGTGTTCGAGCGTCGGGCTGGACATGAACGACCAGCGTACGAAGTCCATGTCCTTGAGCGTATCGTGAGCGAGCTGCTTGTTCGTCATGACCCACAGCTCGGTCTCGTCGGTGGCGGTGCCGGTCAGCATGCTGAGCGACCGGCTGGCCATGGTGAAGTCGTCCGAGTCGGACGAGTGATAGAGGGTGGGAACGCCGATGTTCTTCACGGCGTTCAGGGTCATGACCGTCTTCATCGAACCGGGTGGACCAGCCACCATGGTGATGGACCCTCGACGCAGGTGCATCTTCTTCTCATCGAAGATGGGCCACGGGGAAGGGAGGGGCTCTCCCGCACTCACTCCCCGCTTGACGGTCCTCGCAAGGGTCTTGATGTCAGTACTCCTCTACGTAGCGGATGGAGATCTCATCGAACGCGAAAGACTGATCGCCGTTCGTGATGAACACCGGCTGCTTCTCACGCCTGGCCTCACGCCAGGCCTTATAGAAGGAGGTGATGTTCCCTCCCGGCACCTTGACGGCGTCGCCCGATACGTGAACCTTGATTCCCTTACTCAT
>AP72_2010_repI_A10DRAFT_1000012_pt1 | contig 26195 bp, 37 predicted proteins | sample AmaPasreplicIA10_FD_9194 | JGI IMG/M metagenome (IMG submission 9194) | reverse complement strand
CGCGCCCACGTCCCGACAAAGAGGATCGACGGCTTGGGCACTTGGGCAAAAAAGAGACTGGCCGCGAGATATTCCGGTGCGGTGGTGCCAAAATCGCCCACCACATCCTCGATCGTATTGTATTCGCGGATGCCTTCACCGGCATCGACCACGCCCGTGTCGCCCATGATGAGGAGCGTGTCAAAGCGCTGCTGCGCAGCGGCCTGCGGCGTGAAGTTCACCTGGACATTGACAACGCGGGAAACAGACAAGCCCTGCATGGCGCGGCCTCCTCAGATAAGCGGATCGATGAGATTGAAGGCGGTGACGGTGATCGCCGACAGGGTCGCCGCGCCGCCGTCACAGCGGTAAGCCCCGCCAAGCCAGTAATTGTGCCCCGCGACCAGATTGGTGAGGAGCGCGGAGACCGAGAACGGGCGGCTATCCCCGGCCTTGGTCGCGGCAATGGTGATTTCCGTGCCCACCAGCGTGCCATCGGTATCGGTCACCAGCGTCCCTTGCGCAGGCGGCGGGCCGTCGCCCCAGACCAACTGGAAATAGCTGTTCTGGGCGTTGGTGGTGTTGCCCAGCGAGCCTTCCGCCGTGACATAACCGCGTGTCGCGTTGGTCGGCACGGTGAGGACGACATTGAGCCCAGCCGTGACGTATTGCTGCGACGCCGTATTGGGCGGGCTCCCCGACACCTGTTGCGCCGCCGCCTGCTGCTGGCCCTTCAGCCGCTGGTTATCCGCGATAAGGCTCGACATCTGCGTTTGCAGCGACGCGACCGCGTCCTGCAAATCGGAAATTTCGACGCGTGCGGTCTCAAACTGGTTGCGCACGTTTTGCGTATAGGCGTTGCCCTCGCGCGGATAGGAGCTGTCGATTTGTGAGGCCATTATTTCATATCCCAGACGGTCAGCCCGTCATCCCAGATCGTTTCGCCCGTGCGCCCGTGCCCGACATCCCAGATCGTCCGCTCGGCAAGGCGTGCGGTATCGGTGTCGTAGGGGACGGTGACGGTGCGCTGGCCAAAATCGTTGCCGGTGATCGTCCCCTTGGCGCGCAACAGATTGCGCACGTTGTATTGGCGGCGAACTTGGCGATTGAGAATGATTTCCAGATGGTAGGCGTCGCGCCATTGCTGGCGGAAGGGTTCGGGGACGTGGTCGATCCGCTCGGCCTCGACCAAGCCCACCGAGTTCTCCCGCCATAGCCTGCGGTTCTGATCGACAAAGAGCCCGTCCCGGAGGATCGCGATATTGTCCCCGGCGTGCGGGCCATAGCAGGAGACGCGGTAAAACACCTGTTCCGTCCGTCCCATGATGTCGAGACCGGGATCGGGTGTCGCGTAATGGTGCATATAGGGGCTGAATTGCGCCACGCTGCGGGTAATCCCGCAGGCCGCCCAGTCGATCGAGACATCGGGCGTCGGTGTCGGATTTTGCTGCCAGCGGGGACGAACCAGTTCCCCCGGCAAACCGATGATCCCGGCGACGCATTCCTGTAGGAAATTCTCCCAGGAAAGCTGGTCGAGGCTCTCGGTGGGCGCGGGACCGAGAAAACCGGGCTCAGTACTATCGGCGGCCCATGTCATCAGTGGACCGTATTGTTCAAGGGATTAACTTGCGGATCGGCGGGATTATCGCCGCCCTGCGCGGGCGGCGGCGGATCGACCGCGTTGATCGAGACCGCGATCACATGGACAAAGCCCCGGCCATATCCGGCGTAATCGTCTAAAGCTCTGACCACATAAACCGATCCGTGCCAGTAAATGTGATCGGGATGCGTCACGACATTGCCTAATTCGTCGGTCGATGTCCCCTGGAAGCGAAATGGCGAATAGACTTCGATCGCCTTATTAAAATATTCCTCTTCGGGCAGACGCTGTAGATCATTGGGACCGGCGGCGGTGACCACAGCCCGCGTGGACATCGATGTCTCGGTGACGCTGTTGCGGCCATGCTGATCGACCGCGATGACGCGGCGGACGACGGTGACGTTGTCCCAAAAACTCGGATCAAACGCATCATTAACGTCGTGAAACGGCATGGCGTCACCGCTTGATCACATAGGTAATCGAATTGAGCATCTGCGCGGTATCGACCAGCGGTGTCACATCGACCGATGTCTGCGCCTGCCGCGACGGTGTCCGCGCCCTGCGGCGGTCGATCGTGCGTTGCGAGAGTTCCGGTTGCAGACCATCGACAATCCGCCGCTTGGTCGAGGAGACCGCCGTCATCCCCGCCGCGTGCAGCCCCCGCTCCATCACGCTTTGACTGTCATTGGTGAGCGACAAGGCCGCCTCGGCGGCCTGCCGCATATAGCTGAGCCAGCGGTCGCGGCTCTCTTCGACGCCCGGTCCCAGCCACGGGCGCGCGGGGATATTGGCGCTCGGAGCCCCGTGCTCATGAATATAGCCGAGGGTCGCATTGGAGCGGATACCGCCTGCCCCGTCGTCCCGCCGCTGTTCCTTGCTATCGCTCCCCGCGATCCCGCCATCCTGACTGTAATGCGGCTGATCGCCATCACTGGGGATGCCGATCAGCACCTCGACGCGGCTCAGCATCTCGACCGTGCGGGCTAGTTCGTCCGTCCGGTCGCGCTCGACCCGGAGCGTATCGTTGGGCGGGATGCGCTGCGTCTGGGCCATTGGTTAGTGCATCGTCGGCTTCATAAACCAGCCCGCATCCGGGCGCTGCCCCGCCGCCGGATCGCGCAGCGGACGCGTCGCGCGCTGCGCTTCTTCGACCGCGTTGATCGCCGGATCGGCGTTCAACAGATCGACCAACTGCTTCACCACATCGTCATGCATCGCGGCCAGCCGCTCATTGGCGCTCTCGGGCGGTTTGGGAGCCCCGCGCCCCTGTGGCGGTGTCGGATGCGCCTCTTTCTCCTTTTTGTCCTCCGCGCGGTGATGCTCGGCCATCGCCGCGTGGTAATCGATATTGCGCGCCAGCCGCGCCCGCATCGCTGGTGACATCATGGGGCTACCTCCGATACTAAGGGCCGTAGGGACCGACATAGGGACCGGTATAGGGACCAAAATAATAGGCGTTGCCCGCGCGCAACGGCGGTCCCAGGAGATGGATCGGGGCGGCCCCGGCCAGTCTCAGGTAATAGATGAATTGCGAGCCCCATGGTGTCAGTCCCCACCATCCGGCATCGGCTTCGATGCCGAGGGTATTATCGTAACTGACCGACACACCGCCCACCGATCGGCTCGACGCGATACCGGAGCCAACCAACGATGCATGACCGTAGCGACTGCTTCCCGGTCCACCGGGCGGGCCTGCGCGTTGCACCATCATGTCAGCAACCGCAAGATTGTGCGCTACCCATAAATTTAGACCCAGATCAAAAAATTGCCCCCAGCGGTAAGGATTGAGTGCGTAAGAGAGATTGGGCGGCGAACAGGCTTGGTTGATCCACCATTGTACTTCACTATCGGGGAAGCGCACGGTGTCGCCAAAGGCGGGCATATTGCTGCGGAACTGCCCTACCGTCAGATAGATATCGCTGACCGGCACACTGGAACAAAGAAGCGTGCTGGTGTCGTGGAGGATCGTCGCATCCGACAATGTCACATCGGCGCGGATATCGTAGACGACGCCATCGATCATCTGGCCGAGGAGCGCCGATGTCTTGTCGGTGGAAAAAGTCGGCGGGGCGAGGAGACGGCTCTGCGGTGTCGGATCGGCCACGGGCGACGACGCATCGACCGTGATGAACCAGTTCGCTGCCGTGATGCTGCGCCCTCCCGGCCCGATCTGCTGGGTGAAGTCAAAGACAAAGATGTCCGATGCCGGGGCGGGGAGGATCGGGGTAAACGGCTCTGCCATCGGAGAACCCTTTTCTCGAAAAACGCGGATCGATCACCGTCCGCCTGTGTTCCCTAGGATGGTGCCATGGACACTGGCGGCGGTGACAAAGCCGCGCCCCCCTCTCGGCAGAAGCCCGTCGCCAGTGTCGCCCATCAGCCGTGCGTGATCGTCCCGCTGGTGATGGTGACGGTCTGCCCGTTGGTGATCGATGTCGAATTCAAGTTAATGTCGCTGCCGGTGGTCCCCACCGTCAAACCGGTGACTTGCGCCGTGCCGCCGCCATCGACAATCTGCGCCAGCGCCGCCGTGCCGGTGGCCGAGGCGGTGCCCGATTTGGGGACACCGGCCATCGTCATGACATTGCCCGCCACGGTAAAACTGGGCTTTGAGAGCGTGATCGAGACCAAGAGACCGGAAGGAAAGCCCGCCGCCGTGCCGATCTGCAATGTCGCCGCCGAGGCGTTATTGTCGATCCCGTTTAAGCTCTGCGTCATCCGGTTGGTCTTGATCCCGGCGGCATAGGTGACGGTCATGATGTCGGCTCCTCTTCAGCCTGGGGGGGAAGCGGGAGGCGATCGGGCTCCTCCCGCACATCCATGGTTCCGGTGATTGGCGGCAGCGCTGCGCCGTCGCCCGCGTCCTCGCGCTTGTCGCTCATCGCTTGTTCCGTGCCCAGAAGGCCCGGTTGCGGATATTCTGGTTTTTGAGGCTGTCGCCGACCTGGATACCGCTATAGGGGATCAGCGGGCCGGTCTTTGCCCCCGGATTGCCGGGGGAACTGAGATTATTCATCGGCGGCGTCGCGCTCTTGATGTCCTTCTTCGAAACCGCCTCATCGAGCATGCTGGTGGAACCGCCCATCCCGGTCGAGGACGCGCCCATCCCGGTCGAGGAGGACGACATCCCGGCAGTGGGCGCGGAGCCGCCGCCGGTCATCAAATCTTGGTCCTTGGTCATCTCGGCTTCGGCGGGCTCGATCCCGCCCGGTTCGCAGACCGTCCCCAGCAGATCAGGCTGGCGCTCGGGTGTCGGATAATCCTCGGCGTCGCCGGTCGAGGCGGCGACCGCCGCCTGGGAGTTGCTCGTAACCTTGGGAGCGGCATAATTATCCTTCTGGTGGACGCCCTCGATCGTCCCCTTATTCGCACTCGCATAAAAGACGCGCTCTCCCCGCTCGGGGCCGTATTGCTGCTTCATATTGGCGAGGATTTCCTCGCCTTTCGCAGTCAAAGGCATGACGCCCTCCGGTAAACCGCCTCCGGTGGCTCTGGATGAGCGAAAGGCTTCCGCCGCCTACCGGAAGGCAGCAGAGCCTTTAAGCCATCAGCGGCCCGCGAGACGCGGGCGCTGGTACGGTTAGTCGGGACGGTGTTCCGTCTGACCGGGACGCTGCACCGTGGGCCGCACCGTGGTCGGCGTGATCGCAGGCGCGTTGACCGGCGGCTCGATCTTCGACTGCATCCCGCCCGCCGCGACATATTGCGGGCCGGGGGCGGTGAGGAAGCGCGCAAAGTTCACCGCTGGATCAGGATGCAGTTCCATAAAGGGACGCCCGTGATCGGCGGCTTCCTGGGCGCGGCCCGCCCATTCCTCGGCGGCGGCCTCTTGCTCCTTGGTGCGCTCGGCGGCTTGCTCTTGCAGGAGCTTATCCATGTCCGCCTGGGTCGCCTGCCCCTCATACATCCGCTTTGACATCGCGGCCTGCGCTTGGTTGCGCGCGCCTTCCTGGCCGTCCTTGGGCATCATCGCCCGGACGACCGGGTTTTCGAGGACGCGGGGATCGAGATTTTCATTGGTGTACCAGCCCGGTTCCATCTGGACGACACCGCCCTCGGGGGCGTCCTCGGTGATCCCAAGCTGCACGACAAGGCGCTGCGGCAGATAGAAGGCCGCACCACCGTGCTCCTCCTGACGACGAGACTGAGCCATGAGGCCCTCCTCTATGAGAAACTGAAGATGACGCGTTGCGGTCAGCGGCGGACTAGATGCCGTCGAGATAGGCGAAGGTGGACGGGTAGATGAACTCGTCCTGGCCGAGACGGCAGTAGTAGGTCGTGACGTGGTAGATGCCGACATATTGGATGGGCGTCTTTTGCAGCGGCGTCATCGGGTAGCGGATGCGGCCCGGGTCTTTGCTATACGCCAGCGCGCGGTCAACCGTTCCGAGAACACCGGGGGTGCCGCCAGAGCCCATGCCGATCGCCCATTTGACCGGATAGATTTCGAGCGTACCGCCGCGCTGCGCCGCCAGATTGTTCTCTTCCAAGAACTTCAAGATCGACATCGAGCCAGCCGTCGAGACCACTTGGCTGACCAAGAGGCCGTACTGCGCGGGCGGGATCAGGAGGCGATCGGGGATGACGCTATAACCGGAGGCGGCCCAGGTGTTATTGAGGAGCGTGTTGACATCGGCCAGCATCTCGGCGGGGGTCTTGGTGGACCACCGAGTGCCACTGGCCGCGCCGGTCGCCGCTGTCGTCGCGGTGACGGCGGTATTGTTGAACATCCCGGTAAACGTCGCGCCCATGGTGGTCGGATCGCCCATATAGACCACTTGGTCGATATCCATCTGGTGCTTCAGATTGAGGAACTCGAATTTCTGGCTGTCGATCGGACGGCCCACCTTGATGGCGCTCTCGAGTTCGGGGATGGAATATTTTAGTTCCATTTCCCAGAGCGGCAGCGGCTGACTGGTCTTGGCGATATCGAGCGAGATACCGGCAATCGCCGTCGTCACCTTCCCGCCCCAGTTGATGCCTGCGGGCACCACGCCGCCGGTCGCGGCAGCGGTCGAGTTCGTGAAAGAAGCGCTTTCGTCGGCGATCGTCACATCCTCGCGCAGATCGACATCGCGCGACCACGTCACCGCCGCGAGCGGCATGTGGAGCGTCGGATCGAGCCGCTCGAGTTCGTTCACCAGAAAGGCACCGGCACTATCAACCGTGCGGATCGAACCGGTCGCCTTATCTTCGTAGGAATAGGCGCGGTCGAGCGTCGGCCAGCCGCCGCTTACACCGCGAGAGAGTTCGTGTAGCAATTTCCCCTCCTAAGATGAGGCTTTAATGGGAAAGAAAGGGGACCGGTAAGGCGTCGGCTAGATATTGAACTGGATTTCGGTGTTGCCCTGGGCGTCGGCGGGGCCGGTAAAGAAGGCCCCCGGCAGGAGCCAGAGGTTCGCGCCGCTGGCGGCTTCGATCCCGCCCTGCACGTGGTTGCCGGTCGAGACACCGTAATAGACGTAGACCGCGCCGCCTTTGACGCAGGCCGCCGCCCCGTTCAGTTTCATGTTGATGTAGCCCCGGAACATCAGATCGATGATCCCCTTGGGCATCGGCGTGCCCGCGCCAAAACCGACAACACCGGGATTGGCGGCGGTGTTGTCCGAAGCCGGGAAGGGCCGCACCGAAATCCCGATGGGGGTTGCGGGGAGCGCGGTGTCGGTCGCGAGGATCGGGCGCGCGCCATTGGTATCGATCGTCCCCACGATGCCATAAGCGGTAAAGGGGGTGGTCGCGTTTTGCACTTGCGCGGCGATCGTCGTGCCCACGGTCTGAAACCGCGTGCATTCGCCCGGAATGCCAGCGGGCATCCGATACATGAATACGCTGTCAGGCATAGCCTTTCTCCTTAGATATCAGATGTTGGGCTTAGTGCCGCGTGGCCCCGTTGGTGCGCTGCTGGTTCCAGAACTCTTTGGCGTTCTTGTTCATCTCCGCGATCGACGGCGGGCCGGAACGCGACGCGCCATCGCGCGTCGGCTGCGCGGCGCTGGTGCGCATGGTGCGGCCATTATTCTGCTGCGCCATGGCGCTGGCGACCGCGTTAAACGCCATCTTGACGCTGTCGCAGCCCAAGGGCTTGATCCCGTCAAAGGTGGCGATCCCCACGGTATCCTTGATGACCGCTGCGGTGTCGGCGTCCTTAAACGCCTTCTCCATGACGAGGCGGCGATATTTGCAGAGCCGCTCGGCGGTCGAGGCCATCGGCAGGCGCGCGTCAAATGTCGGGATGCGCGTCCCCGGCGCGATGATTTCCGCATTGGCGACCAAATCGGACCAAAGGTCTTCTTGGTCCATGCTGTCGCGCGTGCGGGCGACGCGGTTGCGGCGGCGGCGCGCATCGACGGTGCGCCCCTCCGAACCCTGCTGCAAATCTTCCAGCCCCGGCAGATCGGTCTCGCCCACCATATCCTCGCCCAAGGGCTCGGGGACCGGGATTTCCGCTTCGTCGCGCGAGGCGATCGAGCGGCCCCGGCGCATGGTAAAGCGGCGCGCGTCCTGGGTGTCGGGGTCGGTCAGTTCCACTTCCTCTTCGCCGCCATTGTCGCCCTGCAACTGCTGGACAATCTCTTCCAGCGCGGCGACGCGCGCGGCCAGTTGCGCGATATCGTTGCCCCCGCTATTCGCCGGATCGGTGCCCACCGGGGGCGCTTGATCCTGCCCGTTACCCATATCTGGCTCTCCCTTGCCGTTCATGTGGAGGTGAATATGCGTGTCGCTTTCACCGCCGGGACCACCGATATCGTCACCGGTCATCGGATCGATATAGTCCTTGGTGATCGCCAGCGCGGCGTCATCACTATCCGCCGCCCGAACGCGGCGGATCATGCGGTCGAGCCAAGCTGCTTTGGCCATGATAAAGCCCTCCTTCAAAAGTGTAGGTGGATGGTTCGACCGGTGCGTTTACGCCGACTGTCACTAAAGGGGCGGTTTTCGTTGCGCCGCGCCTGTTCCTCGTAAATCTGTTCGATGATGTTTTGCTGCGCCCCTTCCGCGATCCGCCTGAGGTCGGTATCGAGCGGCAGCGGTACGTCGTCCTCGTCGTCCTCGTCCGCGCGACCGGCGGGAGAGGAGAAATCGAGGCTGTGGTTGGGTGCTTCATCGTGCGTGCAGGCGCTGCAACCGCAATCCTTGGTGTGGCGCGGGAAATAGGCCTTGTCGCCAATCCGGCAGATCGGGCCACAGCGCCCGTCCTGTACCAGCGCCAGATGATTGCAGAGGATGTTCTTTTGCTTCCCGCGCGCGGGACCGGTCTCTTCGTAGTCGGCCTTATAGCCGACGGAGACTTCGCGCACTTTACCGTCGCGGATCGCCTTGATGGTCTGCGGATCGTAGATGATCAGATCGCCCAGGAGGAGATTATCCATGGCGTTCTGGCCCTGGCGCGGATTGATCACCGTGCCGACAAGAAGTTCTTTATAATTCTCCGGGGTGACATCGTCCTCGGGATGGTCAAACGTCACCGCCTTGCCTTGCAGGCTATTCAAGGTCGAGGGGCGGAAGACTTCTTCCGGCAGCCGGTCGATGATGATCCGCCCTGCCGCGTCGCCGTCGAGGGGCAATTCTTGATCGGAATAAAGCTGTGGCCCGGTACGCGCCAGCGGCACAGCGCGCACCACCAGAAAGCCCTCGGGCGTCAAGGATTGCATCGGTCCCAGGCGCTCGATGGTGAGGAAATCCGTGTCGCGAAAAGTCAGCCGAAGAGGCTCGGTCATTCTCGCTAACTATCTCAAGGAGTTAAAACGATTGTTTACGCTGGCGTACAGCATCTTTGGTGTCGTCGGTCTGGGGGTAGAGATAAAGCGTGCGTCCGCTGTCAAAGATCAGCTTGACCAGCGTCGCCTGATCCCTATCGACGGGGTTAAAATCATCGTCGAGATAGGCCGCACTAGCCTCTTCGCCATCGATCGTCACGCGCTCGATCATGTCCCGCCCCAGTGTCTATCCTTGTAGACTTTATTGACCGTGCGATAGAGCGCCTTCCACACCGGGGCGGCCTCGATCTTGCCTTGAATATCCTGGCGGGCCATCTCGGCCAGGGTTTCATGGATGGCGATTTCGAGACTGGTTTCGTTGTTTTCAAATTCGTCCCAGTAATCCCGGCTGTATTCAGTGACACCATCGGTCTGGCGCAGCTTGTTGCCGACACCGGGCCGCACACCGAGCACCGGTTCCAAAGCGGTGTAGACCGGATAGTCCGCCTTGTATTCGTCGCGAAGTTCACCATTCGGCTTCATGATCCAGTTGCGCCCGCCGCGATCGTCCTTCTCGATGCGCGCCCGCTCGGCGCGGTAGTCTTCCAGCACTGTGTTGAACTTCTGGTGCATCGTCTCATGCGCGGCCACCCCTTCGACATGCTTGGGATCGAGGTGGGTAAACAATGTGATCACGCCGTCGCCAAAGCTGGCATAGCCGCCCTTGGTATACTGGCGGCCATTGACTTCGAAATGCTCGACATCGTCGCGAAAGTCCACTTTTGCCGGATCGTAACCCAGCTTTTTGATCTGTGAGAGCGCCAGTTGCTTGACATGCGCCTGCTTTTCTTCGGGCGTCATCTTCTCCAGCGCGTTCTGCGCGTTGGCTTCCTTCAGCGCGTCATACAGATCGCTGCCGGTGCCGATCTTGATCCGGCCATCAGGCAGGCGCAGCGTCCATTCCGGTGTGAACTTGTTTGCCGCTGTCGGTCCCTCGGCGGTCACGCGGAAACCGTCCGGATGCTCGTAGACCGCGTCGCCGTAGTCGTTGATTTCCTTGAACTCAAAACCGCGCTTTTTGAGCATCGGGCCAAAATAGCTGACCGCCGGATGATCCGGCTCGGACGTGGCCGCCTCGCTTGGCCGAGTTCCAGAGGGAGGGGTAGTTGATCCCCCTCCCCCCGTCGCGGAGAACCGCCCGCCCTGGTCGCGCTTGTGCTCGTCCTCTTTCCATTCCGCGTCCTGGGCGCGACTGGGCACGCCAAAATCCCGCAGCGTAATCGCTTTTCTATCACCAGCGCGGGCGGGGCTGCTTGCCTGGACGAGTTCGGCTTCGACCAGCCATTCCCTCATCCCGTTGGGATCATGCGGGACGGCCCGTTCTGTCATCTTGGTAATGCGGAATTTCGCCCCGCGCGGCAGGAGCACTTCCGCCTCGTCTTCCTTCGTTCCGGCAATGGGGCCGACATTAACCGCCTTTGCGCCGGTCGGGAGATTGAACTTGAACCGCAGATTGGGATCGATCCCGTAGCCCTTCCAGATCGCCAGATCGGGGCGCAGCGTGGTTGATGCATAGCCCGCACTATCGACGGTCGGGTTTTCGCCCGCGTCCAACTGCGCCTGTATCTCTCTAAACTGGTCGCGCGGCAGTTTCATCGTGCGGTAGACATCGGTCGGCTTCTTGACCGTGGCGTGCTCGCTCGCAAAGAGCGCATCCAACTGGTCGATCCGTGACTGGAAGAGCGGCGTGATCTTTCGTTCGCCACGCAGTGCCCCATTGATCACGCCATACTGACCGTGGACGTACCACTGGACGGTTTCGCGCTGGCTGTCAGGCACCTTTTGCCAATCGTCTGCGGTCCCGAGAGCAAAGTTATCCGCGTGCGCCCTAACAACCCTCTTGCCCTCTTCCTTATGGGCTTCGCTGGCAGCGGTGGTGGGCTTGGGCGCATTCGGATCGCGCTGCTTTTTCTCCTTTGGCGGGGGATTGTTGATCCCATAGTCCCAGCGCATCTTCCCCCAGAATTGGCGGGCGTGATCCAGCGCCTCGGCCCGCTTATCCTCGGGGCCGCCTTCCGCCACCTTGCCCAGCATCATCGCCGCAAAGGCCTCGGCAGCAAACTCCCCACTATCCTCCTGGGCATAGACTGAAACCGGCCAGACATCGCCGCCATTCTGCTTCTGATGATATTCGGCGGCTAAATCCTCGATCGCCTGCCAGCGTTTGTTATAGGCCTGGACGGCCTTTGATTTGCTGGTGCCCTCGGGCGATTGCCCCTGCAATTGTCGCATCGCGACGTGGCCCATCTCATGCAGGATGATCGCGGCGGCAGTCGCATTCGGATTGTCCCTATCCGCGCCTACCGCCATCCCGTGCCATTCCTTGGCGTACTTCGCCAGCGCCTCGGGCGTAAAGAATTTCTCGTTGAGATTGATGTGCGTGCGCCCGCCGGATGTGCCGATCGCGTGATCGGTGCCGATATCATTCATCCGAACTTCAACCGGCGAGAGGCCCAAAGCCTTGACGACACGATCGACTAGCGCCTGCCGGTGCTCATGGTTGCCGATATAGTCGTGTGGTTTGGGTTTCGCGGCCTCGGGCTTAGCGGCCTCGGGCGCGCTGGCGGCGCTTGATCCGCTCCCTTTGGTGAATTCGCCCGATCGATTACGCGGATGCTCGCTTTCGTCCCAGTCCGCGTCGCGGGAGCGACGACGCCACGGCCCCTTATGGACGTGGACGCGGATCATGCGACGACGGGGTTCTTCTTCGGGCGCTTAAAATAGAGATTGCCCAAGGCATCGACATTGACCAGTTCCCAGCCCTGTTCGCCCAAGGCGTTGAGGCGGTCGCGAAAATCCTTGGTGTGGATGGCCCAGGCATTGGTGGGCTTCTCAATGAGGTATTCCCACATCAGATGCGCCCAAAGAGGAAGAGGACCAGAATGATGATCAAGATTAGCCCCAAAATCCCCGTCGGGCCATAGCCCCAATTGTACGGGGCCATGTAGGGCCAACTGGGGAAGCTCCCGACGAGCAGGAGGATCACGATGATCAAGAGGATCAGTCCCAGCATCAGCCTTCCTCCTGCGCGGTTTGGGCGGGATCGACCAAAGGGGCTTTGAGGATAAATCGCGGACACTGCGGCTCATGGTAGTCACCAAAGCCGGTAAAACAGTAGGCGCACGCACCGCTCACCGAATGCGCCAGCCTATCATCGATCCAGCCGGTGAGTTCGTCCTCGCGGCGGTCCAGATCGTCTTCCCAGCCCATCGGCTTAGTGGGCGGTCCAGTTGGTCCCGTTGCACAGCACCATGGTGATCACCGCACCACCGCCCGCGATCGTCGCGTTATAGGCAGGCGCGGTCGCATCGGTCACCACACGCAACTGGCCGCGCGCGCCAGCGTTGCATGTCGGCAGCGCGGAGACCAAGCCCGCAGGCGGCAATTCGAGCCCGCCGTTAAAGGTAAAGGGGGCCGAACACAACATTCCCTGCCCTGGAACTTCAGCACAACCACCGGCTGGCGCTTGCGCCCAGAGCGTCGTCGCCAGCCACCAGGGGAAGACGGCCAGCGCCGCGATAGCCAAGAGAGTTTTACGCATGTAAATTACCTCCGGATCAAATGATTGGAGTGATCCATGTGGATTGCGTTCTTGATCGCGATCACCAGCGTGGGACTGCTCGCCGCCAACCAGCGGATACCGTTTGGCTGGGTGGTGATCGCGCTCGCGGCGGTGATGCTGTTCCGCATCATGATGCCGGTGGCCGACCTCCCGCCGGAGTGAACCTTCCTTACGTGATGATTGCTGGTAGAATGGGCTCGGCAAAGCAGCGACAATTTGGAAAGTTCCCCGGATGGTGCCGCTCGCCATTGAGTTCCGCGATCGGCGGCTCGGCCCAAGCCTGTGTCGTGCCGTTGAGTTCCTTATGCATCTTGCGCACATCGGCGTCCTGCACCGATCGCCAGATGTAGTGCGTCGAACCGATAAATTCGGCGCGCGCCTGCGTCACCGTGCTTGCGGTCTTGGCAGTCTCGGTGCGGGCGATCAGCGTCGCGCGGTTATAGGTGACATTCGAGCGCTCAAGGATGTATTGCCGCAGTTCGTCGTAGCGGATACCGCCTGACCAATATTCCCGGCTCTTCTGCTGGACATCGCGCCCCGCATCGGTGGGGATCGACGTGATCAGTTGAACTTGGTCCTCGATCAACTGGCGCATGACCAAGCCGGTCGGTCCCGGCCCCAGCATCTCGCGGCGGATTTCTTCCCCGATCATCGCCGCGTGGCGAAACCACGCGGTCTCGTCGCGCCGCAGAACTTCGGCAATCATCCGCTGCGCGGCGGCATAGGCCCACGGGCGCAGGACCACCGCATATTGGTCGAGGAGCGACATCAGCGCCGCCAGCGCCGCCGGATCGCCTATGGGATAGGCATTGATAATCTCGCCCACTTGTCGCGCGACGCGGCGCAACTGCGCTTGGTAGACCGCCTGGGCGTTTTGCACGCGGGCGAAATGCTGCGCCTCGCGGCGGCGCTGGCGCGGGGTGAGGCGGATATCGCTGGTCGGATGATGCGTCAGCGCCGATGCCATCGTCGCGGCAAAGGCCGCGCTATCGCGCATGGTCATGGTTGTGGCCTCCCACAGCCGACAGCGTGAGAAGAAGATCGATCGATTTATTTCGAAGAGAGGGGCGGGGCCGCGCGGCCCCGCCTTTTTTAAGTCTTGGGGAGGGGGCCGATCGGCCCGCCCTTTTCCCAGCGGCGGACGACGCCTAGCGTCGTCTCGCGCTGCCGCACCATGTCGTAACGGATGCCTTCGAGGACATCATTGGCTAGGGGTTGCGCCGTCGCTCGCGACGGTGCCCCCGGTGCTGGCGATCCAGCACCGGGCGCGATGACGGCTTGGTCAAGAAGGGGTGGGGACACCGGGATGGCTCTCGCTCGGCACGATCGCGACATTCCAGCCGCCAGCCGGTGACCAATAGGTCACCACATCCCAATTCGCCTTGATATCCGGTTTTGGTGGTTCACCACCTTCGCCGGGGGGCAGGACAATCGGATGCGTCGGTTCGCCCGGTTGGCCCGGTGGGATGACGATCGGATGCGCCGGGTGATTGCCGTTCTCATCCGGCGGAACGAGTTCCGGTGGGATATAGATCGGCGGTGTCGGCACCGGGATCGGCGCACCGCCCCAGATACCGAGAGGCGGCGGCGGGATGACGATCGGATGCTCGGGCTTGATCCCGTCGATCGAGCCGGGGGGCAGATAGATCGGCGGCATCACAAAAGGCGGCAGTGAGCCGGGACCACCACTAATGACCGGCGGCAGATAGATCGGTGGCATAACGACACCGGGCGGACGCTCACCGGGGATATAGATCGGTGGCGTCGGGCGCGGATCGGTTGGCCCCCAAATCCCCGGCGGGATCACAATCGGATGCGACGGCTCGCCGCCGCTCCCGCCCTCTGGGGGCAGTTCATCGATAAAATCGGGCGGGATATAGATCGGCGGGGTCGGGCGCGGATCGGTCGGCCCCCAGATGCCCGGTGGCTTGTCGCTGCCGGGGGGAAGATGGATTGGTGGGGTCGGCCACGGCCCCGGTGGTCCCCAGATGCCCGGTGGCTTCTCGCCGCTGGGCGGAATAATCGGTCCCCCGCCCACTTCCGGCAGGGACACTTTTGTCCAATACCCGTGGATGTACACGTCATAAGTAGGCATTGAAGCCCTCGCTTTCGGGATCGCGCGTGTGCCATCACGCGCAAAAAAGACACCCAAACCCACACCGCACGATGGCACGGACGGTGCTTCCCACCCTCTGCGGTCTCGCGCGAGACCGCATACCGGATAACCTCCCAGCGTCGCGCCCTTGCACAGCCTAGCAACGCGCCGCCTGCCCACCCACCATCGCCATCGCCGCCATGAGACGGCGACGGCAATCTTCCAGAATGATGCGGCGGTAATGTGACGGTGGTATGGCCGCTGGGCAAGCGGCTCGGTTTGGACTTTGATTTAGCGCTTGCGACGCGGCAGAAACTTATCCTCGGTGGGCTCGGCCTCGCCTTCGGGCTCCTCGGCAGCGGGCTTTTTACCGCTCTCGATCCGGGCGGTCAGCCGCTGAAACATGGCGTCAAGGCCCTCCTTGCCGCCATAGGCCTCTTCAAGCTGTTCCGGCGAGCGCTGCAACGGCTCGTCATACATTTCCGGCCCGTATTTTTTGGTCTCAGCCATGATCCACCATACTTGGCTATTTGGTGCGCGCTCGCCCCGCGATCAATCCCCGTGCGCGGCGATCTTCCGGGGCGGTGTCTTATTCGCCGCATCGCTGTTGTCGTAGAGCGACCAATCGTCAAAATGCTCGCGCAGCTTATCAAACGTGTCCTCGTTCTCGGTCGAGGAGAGGACATAGCTGGGTGGCACATAGCGCCCCTCATACGTGCCTTGATCGGTGCGAAACCGCTTGATCGCGTTTTGCGCCGCCACTTCCGGCGGCGAAAACATATAGTGGCCCTCGACGCGGTATTTGGCGTCCTTAAAGTCTTCGACGCGTTCCAAGGCCCCGCCGCCCTTGGCGCGGTCCTTCGAATATGTCTTCATCGTCGCGTCGAGGATCAGATTGCACCGCAGTCGGTCGCGGGCATAGGCGACCGCCGCCTCGACAATATCGCTCGCCTCCTCGTGAAAGGCCGCCGCCAGACGCGGCTTAAAACCCGGTAACTTCGCTTTGATCGCATCGCTGTCGATGGTGATCGCACCAAACCCGGCGAGCGGGCCGCCGCGATCCTTAGAAGTAAAAAAGCCTTTGCCCGCGCCGCCGCGCCCGCCCAGCATGACAAAGGTCGGCTGCTGGCCCGGTTGCGGCATCGCCCGCTCGATCGCGGCGGGAGTAAAGATCGAGGCGAGGATTTCTTCGTGCTTTTGCTGGCGCTCCTCGGACCATTTGCCATCCTTTTTAAAGAGCGTGTCGGTGCCCGGTGTCGCGTCCACTTCCGCCTGCACCTTATCGACCATCTCGCGATCCTTGGCCGATAACTGCTTCTGGCGGAATTCTTCGACGCTCGGTGTCTTAAACTGGCTCGCCAGCCATTTGCCGGGACTATCCTTTTGGTTGTATTTGGGATTGGGCGTGTGGCGCTCGGGCGTCTGCGCCTTGCCCTCGCCCTTTTTTTCGGGGCTGGCCCCGCTGCCGCCCGCCTTGGAAAATTGCCCGGTATTCTCGGGGTTGCCGCCCCGGTGAACTTTACTTTCGTCAAAATCCTTGAACCACGCATCGACCGTATTGTGGCTCGACCAGTCGGTGCGCTCCTCGGCTTCGTCCTTGGCGCGGTTGTGACGCCGCGCCGAATGCGCGCGGCGCGCGCCCAAGGATGTCCCGGCATCCTTGGTGGCGCTGTCGCCGCGCAGATGTTCGCCAAAGGCGGCCAGCCGGTTTAACCCCTCGGCGGCCCGCTGGACCCCATGAAAGGGGGCCGCCGCGACATGCGCAGCGGCTCCCGGTGCTTCGGCGACATGCTTGCCAAATGTCGTCCCCGGTGGTTTGGGCTTGGGCGGCGGGGGCGGTTTTGGCGTCTTGGGCTTGGGGGCTAAATCGGCTTTGGGCGCGGCGGGCTTTTTTGGCAGCGCCGGTTTGGGCGCACCGGGCGACGCATCCCGCTGGCGCAGCGCCGCCTGCAAGCGGCGGATTTCCGGCGCGTGCTGGCTGACGGTGAAGGCGTTGCTGTGTTGTTGCAGGAGCGCGAGGCGACCGGCCATCCGCCGTCGCTCCTCATGCGTCGGCGGCCCTTGCGGGGGAACTCGGATGGGCGGCGGTGTCGATGGCTGGTTCCTGCCCGCCTCGATCGCTTGGCGCGAGAGATTATGGGGATGCGGCGTATAACCGGGAGCGCCCGGACGATGGACGCCCTGAGAGCGCTTCCTCGCGCCCTCTGACGTACCGTAGTCGCCCGCGCCGACACCGGCAGCGGCGGTCGGTCCCGTTGATAAGGGGGCCGCCTGCGGCGGCTGTGGGGCGGTCTGCTGCGGGCGCTGCCCCGCCGTCTGCACTTTTGACATCGCGCCCGCATGGTTTGAGGCGGCCTTGGCCCAGGCGGCGGCCTGCTGGTAACCGGGTTTGCCAAAGAGCCCTGCGGCGGTCTTATGCGCCTTGGCTGCCTCGGCGTGCGCCTTACTGATCGGGTTCTGCTGACCAAAGTTCAGTCCGACATGGTGCTCGGCGGCGGCTTGGTGCTGTTGCGCCGCTTGTTCATGTGTCATCCCCGGCTGGGGACGCACGGGCGCTTGTTGCGGTCGCGGCGAGAGCGGCGCGTCGAGGACACGGTGCCCTTTTTGATCGTGGATATGGACGCGGATCATATCTCGGCCTTTCCCGTCGCCTTACCGACACGCGTTACCTTGAGATGATAGACATCGCCTACCTTTTGGGATGCGGTAACCCGGTACTGCCCCGATGTCAGATATTCATCGGCCTCGCGCAGCGGCGCGGACGCACTTGTGGGAAGGTGTTCCGACAGTGGCAGCCCCTTCATCTCGCTGCCCTCGACCGAGAGCAACACGCGCTGCGGGTCTTTTTCCCACGGCGGGGCGTTGTCATAGTGGCCGTCAATAAAGTTCTCCGCCAGCGTCGATTTACCAGTCCACGACGCGAGGCTCTCGCTAAACGTGTCACCGATTTTGTAGAGCTTGTTCCTGGCAACGACGATGCCCCGGTAGAGCGGCTTTGCGACAATGGGAGCGGCCTCGACCGCCTTGATTACTTCGGTGGCAAAGCGCAGCCGCGCTTGGTCATCGCCGGGACAGTCGTAACAGACGTAATCGGCGGGATCGCGGCCCGACACGGCGTGGCGTGCAGCGTGCCCGATAGCGGTCCAATCCCCGATATTCATCTCGGACGTGTCATCGGCTGACCAGATCAACGCCACGCTTTTGAGCCGCTCGGGCGGCGGCAGTGTCCCAGCCCCCGACGGGTTCGACTGGTTCGACTGGGCGGTCTTGGACTTCTGCTCGGTCTTTGTGTTCCCGCCGCCGCCTGCCTGTTCAGCGAATTTGCCCCCTTTGTCGCGCTTATGCTGGCTCTCGTTCCAGTCGGCAAAATAGGCGCGCATAAACGCGTCGCTAAAATGGAAGTGGACGGTCGGCATTACGTGACCGCTCCCCAAAAGAGGACGATGACGGTGACCAGCGCCGCCGCCAGAAGTGCGATAAAGAGGTAAAGACCGATGGCTTTTATTGGAGGCGCTGCTTTAAGAGCGGATCAGCGCGGAATTCTTCGATCGGCGGGCGATACCACGGCCAGCACTGATGCACCGCCGTGGCGATTTCCATGGCACTCGGCAGGACGCCCCGCCTCGACAGTTGGACGATCAGATTGCGCAACTGGTTGCGGATATTCTCATCGGTGATATCGGCGCGGACAAAGTGGATATATTTGAGGCTGGGGAGGACAAAGGGCACCAGCGGCGGGAATTCCGCGTCGTGCTCGCGGCGAAAGGCCTGCCGGTGGTCTTTCACCAGTTCGCAGATCGTCGCTACATGCCCCGCGTCAAAATTCTGCCCGACATAGGGTTGCAGCTTGACGAGGAGCGCGTTGGCGCTCTGGATCAAGCGGGGATCGTCGTCCTCGAGTTCTCTCATCAGGCTTTCTTCACATCAGTGGCCGTATCTCGTTTTGGTAGTAAGACCGCCAGTAGGCCAAACGAACAAGCCGCGCGTGCTCTTTACAGCGCTTGGCTCGCCTATCGATCACGGCCCCACAATCAACACAGCGACCTGTCTTGAGACCATTAGTCCGACAACGACGACACCGCGTTGACTGAAGCTTGATGGCCGCGCCACAGTCGATGCATTGGCCCTTCTTCCTCGCCATTAGATCGGCTGCCGCCACTGCTGACTGGCCTCGACCGCGTCACCGGTCGGCGTCAACCGCGCCTCTTCTTCCATGTCGCGGAAGTTATTGAGGCACCGCATGATCTTATGGTGCGCGGCGACGGTGACGTTGTTCGACATGTCGCTGGCTTCGCAGCAGCGGATCAGTTGCGCCATCTCCTCGGGCGTCAGATCGACATTCATCGCAAGAGGCCTCCTTGGCCCAGCACAAAGGCGAGGATCGCAAAGGCGACACCCAGCCAGCCCAGATGCGGGCGCGTCGCGGTCGGATAAAACCACGGGTAAAACGCTTCCAAGAGCGTCAGGACAAAGGCGAGGACTAAGAGGATCAGTTCGACCATGGTCATCTCCTCTGCGAGCCCGGTTGATCGAGCGTCTTGAGGAACTCTTCAAAGAGGCGGGTCTTCTCGTCGGGCGGCGGTAAGCCCACGGGCTCGATCGTGTCGCTTGTGGTCTGCGGGGCCGCGACCACAGGCGATGAAATCACGCTCACCGCTGAAGGCGGCTGATCCGGCTGCATGACGATCAGTGCGACGAGGATCGCTGTCAACGAGAGGAGAAGCGCCGCCAAGATCACGGTCATCCTGCATCATCGGCGGCCTCGGCTCAATGTTTCCAAGTTCTCGTTGTCAAACCAACTGGGCCGCGCAAACCGCTCGGGGGCGGGGTTCTTCTTCCGGGGCAAGGGATTGTGGCGCACATCGATCGCCTTCCCCTGCCGCAAGAAATTACGCCGATTGACCAGTGATTGGTAGGAGCGGCCCCAGCGCTCGACAAGGATACGGAGTTCATCCGCGCCTGCCCGCACCAGCTTCGCCTTCCTTGATACGACGGGCCTGTTCCTCGGCCAGGGAATGCTGGCCCTGCTGCGGTTCGTCCTTTTGCGGCTGGCCCTGCTGCGGATGCTGGTCCTGGCCCGCGATCGCTGCGGTGTGCGCGGGATCGCGTCCGGTGCCGTGCTCGCCCGCGCCCTCATGCTCGGGTTCGGGGCCGCCCTCGGGCTGCGGCGGCATTGGTGTGCGCCGCGCCGGTTGCGCCGCTGCCTGACGCGGATCGGGGTAACCCGGTTGGCCGCCGATCGGCGGCTTTTGCTGCGGCGAGGGTTGCCCCGCCTTGGTCGGTGCTCCGGGCTGACCGACATTCCCCGGCTGCACCGGTCGATCGGGCTGACCGGGCCGCGTCTGCGGATTGGCGGTGCCGCGCTGCTGTTTATCGCTCATGGTCATCACTTCCTTTCAACTAAGCGTGGTGTCCCATGAACGCGTAAAGCTCCCGGTCCTCTCCCAAAGATTTGGCTTGGTTTTATTTACTCGGGATTAACTTCTTCTTCCGGTCCCTCGTCCTCTTCGGCTTCTTCGCTGCCGTCGTCTGCGGGCTCTTCAATCGGTTTTGGTTCGTTGTCCGGTCCCATCGCTCTCTCCTCCGATTTCCCCCTACGGGGGAAATCCCAAGACGAAGTTTATTTGACCTGTTCCAGCTTTTTGAGCACGGTCGCGCAGTCCTCCGCGACCGCGTTAAAACCGCCATTCGCCATCACCACGACACAGTGCGTCCCTCGGCCCCAGTGATGCCGTCCCACGCTCTCGTCCAGCGGTTCGCGCAGACTACTCACTTCGGCGGGGTTAATCTCCAACACCTGTCCCGTCGGGCCATGCAGTTCGACAAAGACCAGCGCCAGGATGAGGGCAAGGCTGTCGCCCACATCAGGCCGCCCTGATCCGGAAGCGATCGAGCCACTTGGCAAAATCCCTCGGCGTGAACTCCTTGCCGCCGCCAAAGCGCTGCGGGCCGCGCCCATCGGCATAGAATTTGTGAAAGCAGTCGAGCACGGCGTCGGCATTGCGAAAGCCGAGAAAGACTTTGGGCTGGTGGAATTCCTTTGTGTCGGGATTGATCTGGTCGATGACAAAGACGCGGTTGCTCTCCTCGGCGTCGCCCAGGAAGCAATCGAGCGCGTCCCCGTCATTGGCCCGCGTACCGGGGAAATAGCCGTAAGGCGCGCTCATCACCGCGCCCTGTGAGGAGCCCTCGGGGCGCGGCTCGCCCTTCTCGCGCTCGATGACGATATCGTGGCCCAAGAACTTGATTGGCCGCCCCGGCAAATCCCTGTCGCGGTTGTAATAGACATGAAAGATCGGTTTGCCGTGGCCGCGCCGCTGCGGTCTTTCATCGCGACCGCGTGGCAAAAACCCTCGGGCGGGCAAGAAGGACCGGACGTTGCCGTCCGGTCCCCCGCCTTCTGGCCCCATGAAAGCCTCTGCGTCCACCGGTCCAGATGACGCATCCGGCTCGCCACCGGGCAGAAAACTTGTCGGTGTCGGTCCCTGTGGGGAATTTCCCCCTTCGGGGGAAATTGGACCGGGCGGGCTGGGGGGCATCCCCGCGCCCTCGGCACCGGGCATCCCCGGTACTTGCGGCGGCGCGTTCTCGGCCTCCTCGATGTCCTTCTCGGTGATGTTGGTCCAGATGTTGGTCTTCTGCGCTTGTTGTTTGAGTTCTTTTAAGACGATCCCGGCATTGGGAAGGACGCCCGCCTCATAGGCGGTGAGGATGGTTTGGGTGATCTGGTTGGCGATCGATGACTTCTCCGCGTCCTGCAACTGCCAGAGCGGATTAAAGGCCCAGGTAAAGCCCTTGGGCAATTTGACGCCATGGCTGCGGGCGACGATATCGAGGATGAAGTCTACTTTTGTGTAGAGCCGCCGCTGCTGCGTCGCGCGGATCATGTCGTAGTAATTGCGCCAGTCGCTCTCGCCGGTCGAATTGAGCCCCGCCGGGGACTGGCCAAAGAAGCGGACGAGGGGGATGCCCAGCGCGCCAGCCAGTTGCTGGACCATCTGGATCAAGACCGCGTCGAGACCGGCAAACGTGTACTGCGCGTATTCCAGCCGGTCGGCGGCGTCGATGACCGTCATCCCTTCGTTGACTTGCATCCGGCGCAGCCATTCGATGGCCTGCAATTGGGCTTCCAAGAGCTTGCCGCCGGTCCCGACAACATCCTTCCATTTCTCGATCGCGAGCGTCCGGAGGCTGGCGCGGTTGACCAGTTGCGCGGTCGAGGCGGTGGTCATGTCAAAGGCGAGGAGGCGATCCCAGATCGGCTCCAAGACCGACATGTCCCACATATTCTCGCTGAGCCGCTGGTAATAAGGGAGCTTCGCCCCATCAAAGCGGAGAAACCGCGTGTGGTGGATTTTGGTGTTGCCGGGGAGCGGCGTGTCGCCCACCGTAGTATAGAACTTCGGCTTGCCAAAATCCGTCGCCGCCTTGTCGGTCACCAGTTCGTTAAGCGACGGTTGGACCAGCCACCGGTCGAGCGGGAGGATGCCCGAAAACTGGTGCGGTCCAACCGTCTCAGGCCGCAGCGGCGTCTCCGGGTTCTGCCCGTCGATCATCACATAGGCCCCGGCCCCCCCATAGAGCCGCGACCATGTGATCGTCTCTGCGAGCCTATCCCAAATCGCATAGTGCTGATCAAAGGCGGCGTAGAGGATTTGCGCGGCGTCGGGATCAATCTCTGAGCCCAGATCAAAGCCTTCGCGCGTCATGTCCTCGGCCACGGCCTCGCAGGCCACCCGGCACACCCAGCTTGAGCGGAAGGCCCAGTCGAGGATGATGCGCAGCCGCGTGATCGGATAAAACCCGTAGCCGCCATAGCTATTGGCGTTGTCGGTGCCGTGGCCGACATGCGTGACGAAGTTCTGGTAGCTGTCGAGACTGCGCTGGGCAAAGGCTACCTTTTGCTCCGCCGCATGGCGGATCGGATTGGCGGGCACAGGTTCTTGGCGCTCGGCCTCGGCGCGGCGCTCGATCGGCGTCCGCCGATCGATTTCATGGCCATACTGATCGATGATCGGCATGAACTCGACATCCTTAATTTCCCCCTTTGGGGGAAATAAAGCGGTGCGCCGACACTCCGTCGCTCGGCGCAACACGCCGCACTAGGCGCGGTTGCGGGCCGCCCCTGGCTTCACTCATTTTTTGGAATTCCCCCCTTAAGGGGGGAATTTTAGCGACGACCGCGCGGGCCTTGTTGACCGGGCGGTGTGTGCGCCTGACCGGGCGGTGTCCGCTTGTCCTCGCTGGTAGCCGCCGCCTCGGGACCGCTGGCATTGGCGCGCGCCGCCGCCGCGTCGAGTTCGTAATCCTTGCCGCAGGGGCCTTGGCTCAGTTGCTGGGCCTTATCGGACCAGACGCGGACATAGTCGATATCCAAGGCTTGCGGGAAGGCGTCGTTATCGATCCCATAGCGCCCTGCCCAGTTGCCGCCGATCGCGAGATTGAGAAGGATATGCGCTGGCGGCGCGCTATCCCAGTTGAGCTTCCACGTGTAATCGCATTCCATCACCATCGAGCGGTCGCAGTAGAAAACCAGCTTCCCGCGCTGGTACTTCAGACCAAAGAGGTGATAGTCGTCGGCAAAATCAAACGGCGCGTACCAACAGGTATTTTCGGGGCTGTAGCCCTCGCACCAGTTGGTGATCTGGTAGCCCTGCGGGTTGGCGTCCCAGTCATTCATCTGGCAGCGGCAGCCCAGCATCGATGTGGTGTCGTCCTGGCCGTTATTGACAATCTCCATGATGTCAATCTCGGGGGGCCAGTAGCAGGAATTCCAGTCGTCGGGGTTCTCCAGATCGCTATTCAGCCAGAAGGCGGGCCAGACGCCCTTGCCGCGTGGTACTTTGGCGCGGATTTCGAAGTAATAGGCGTCGCCATTGGCCAGATCAAAGACCGGTTTTGAGCGCAGCATCCCGCTCGGATAGATTTCGGGGACACCGGAACCGTCTTGCGGGTCCCAGCCTCGGTTGGCGTTGAGCCCGATCCCCGCGTCCGACATCCGGTGGTTGTCGTATTCGCGAAACCGCTGGACTTCGTCATTGAGAAAATCGAGCGTCCCCGGACCATCCGGCCCGCCATAGATGTAGCGCGTCCACCATTTCGCTTGGTCGAGTTTGCCGCCGCGAAACGTATCCTCAAAGATGAGGACCGCGTTCCCGGTCGGCGGCTCGGTCCCGCCATCCGGCGGCTGGCCTTCGATCGGCGGGCGCTCGGGACGCGGGGGCCGCTCGGGGCGCTCGGGCAAGTTCTCGCCCTCAAAGATCCAGTCGATGTCGAGGTCGATATCGGCGTGCCAGCCCAGCGGGTTGACGCCCTCCTTGACCGGGGCTTTGTGCGGTTGCTGTTTGGGGTCCTGGCGTTGCGGGCTCATGGGGCCGTGACGTTGCTCGGACATGAGACTTCCAATCCTTGACTGGGGTTAGACGGTGCAAGAATGTGTTTCCAGCTACGCGGCGGGCGACCGGCGCGGACGTGATAGATCATCGTCGTCACGCTGTTGTAAGAGAGCCCTTCGCGCTCCACGAAGGCTTTGACAAGGCCTGCGTGTTCGCGCTTGCCGCGCTCGGCCAGCGCGAGGATTTGCCTGATCTGCCACGGTTCTAACACTTCTCCCTTGCTGCGATAGGCGCGCGGTTCGCAGCGCTCGCCCCTGGCCTCGGCAAAGCCGCCCAGCGCCCACAGCAGACGATCGGTCGAAATGATATCGAGCCGGTGTGTCGCCCGTGTGTCACTGGTCGCCCGCCCGGACAATGCAAGCATCCTCCAACTTGGTTTGGTGCTAAGGGATTGAATTCGTGGATATCCGATATCCGATATCCGATATCCGATATGCCGTTTGCGCCGAATGTGCGCCGTTTGCGCCGTCAGCCGCCAAAGGCTCTGAGGTATTTATGCGTCACCGCCTTGCGGTCGTCGCCTACCACTTGTAAGAGCGCGCCGACAGCGGCGTTGATGATGTCGTCATTGGCACCGGGGACGTGGTCGATACTGTCCCTGCCGCCGCGTACCGTGCGCCGCTCAAGCCCCAGTAGCTGGTTGATCATCCGGGTCTGATCGAGCAACTGGATACGCCGCGAATTGAGCAGCGGGAGGAAATCCCGGTACATGTCGGATTTGACCACTTCCGACTGTTCATAGATGACGCCATTGATCGCGAATTGCTCGACCGGCCATAAGGCGGCGTAGCGGTCGCCCATGATCTTATGGACGCGGTAGCGCTCAAAATCCTGGGCAAAGCTCGCTGCCACTTCCGATGGCGCAAATGGCGGGCGAACTTCACGGACGTAATCCAAGATGCCCTTATCGGTGTCGCGGTCCCAATGCGCCACCGCCATGGTAAAGCTGTCGCGGCTCCCGCCCGATGGATCGACAAAGCCGACATATTGCCCGCGCAGCATGTCGTCATAGGGGATTTCGCGGACACCGCGCGCGATCGAGGCATAGACCGTTTCACGTGAAACGTAGTCTTCGAGGTCTTTACGGAATTCGGCCCCGTATTCGGCGGCGGCGCGGTCGGGGTCTTCCTCCATCGCCTTATCGATGAGCCCCGGTTCAAGGATGTCGATCAAGGGGTTCATCAACCGCGTCGGGGCCTTGATGACCAAGACATCGTCATTATCCTGGCCAAAATGCTCTTCGAACTTCTGGAAGAGCAAGCCCTTCTGCCGGTGCGGGCTGGAGATGCCGATGATCATGCTATTGGGCATCATCGCCATACCGGGGCGCAGCGCGTTATAGGTGTCGATATCCGGATTGGCGCTCTCTTCGTCGCGGTAAAAGGCGCATTCGTCCAAGATGCCCGCGACGATCGCGCGTCCGCGCGGGGCGCGGTAGTTGTTGGTGGCGATGCGGATTTCGACTTTATTCAAGAGTTGGATGCGGTTGCCGGTCATCTTCGGGGTGCGCAGAAAGGCATAGAGTTCGGGCTTCGCCTCGAAATAGCCCCGGCAATACTTCCAGACAATCTCGGCTTGGTCGCGGTCGGTCGCGAGACAGGCGGTGATCCCCTCTTCGCCCAGGCGCAGCCGCTGGGTATCGGCAAAGCGGGAAAGATAGGTGGCGATCAAGGAGGCGACGCTGTCCTTGCCGCCCCGGCGGCCCACGATACACCAGAACTCGCGGACTTGTTTCGTCGGTGGTTGGCGGTTGCCCGCTATCTCCTGAAAAAACGGCAGTTCGTCAGCCGCGAGCGGCTTGCCAAAG
>AP72_2010_repI_A10DRAFT_1000011_pt1 | contig 27977 bp, 24 predicted proteins | sample AmaPasreplicIA10_FD_9194 | JGI IMG/M metagenome (IMG submission 9194) | reverse complement strand
CCTCGATCATCCTTTGGTGGAATTCGCGGCGCGTATTCCCGCCGACGAGCAGATCAAAGGCATGGCAGGAAAGTTCATCCTGAAGGAAGCAGTCGAAGGTCTCCTGCCCTACGACATCATCTACCGACAAAAAATGGGATTTCCCACGCCGTGGGCGTATTGGCTTGCGGGTCCGCAATTGCACGAGATCGAGACCCTGTTGACGGAGCCGAGAGCCAATAGCCGCGGACTATTCCGGACCGATACAATTTCGCGGATTTTTGCCGAACATCGCTCTGGACACCGCGACCATGGCAATCGTATTTGGCGGCTGTTGAATCTTGAATTGTGGCAGAGAGTCTGTATTGAGGGCGACGTCGAATTTGAGTCTGCCGCGGCTCCCACGAATGTCGCGGTCTGAACGCTTCATGCACGCATCCTTGATCAATCCCAAATGCTAAGGAACGCAAAGCTTGCCACACTCGGTGTCCTCCAAAAGGCCGGGGTGTTTGATCTCGTTGCCAACAGCAATTGGCGACGTAACCGCCTATTGATCCTCTGTTATCACGGCACTTCCTTGGAAGACGAGCATCAGTGGCGTCCCCCTCTTTATCTCGCGCCAGAGGTTCTTGAGCAGCGCTTGCAGGCCTTGCGATCAATGCGTTGTTCGGTTTTGCCATTGGAAGAAGCGCTCCAACGGCTCCATTCGCGTGACCTGCCGCCACGCAGCGTAGCAGTCACGTTTGATGACGGTACGTATGATTTTTACAAGCAGGCGTACCCGCTGCTGACAAAGTACGGAATTCCAGTCACCGTCTATCAGACGACTTATTACAGCGATCACGCGATGCCGATCTTCAACCTGATCTGCTCGTACATGCTGTGGAAGAGACGTACAGCGCAACTGAGTCCAATCCCGGAAATCGGCCTGGCTGAACCAATCGACCTGCGCACGCAGATGGGACGCCATCGCGTGGTTCGCAGCTTGATTGAACACTCCGAGCGTCAGAATCTCACTGGTGCACAAAAGAATGAAACAGCTATTCGCTTGGCTTCTGCGGTGCGAATTGACTACGCCACCCTTGCAGCCAAACGCATCCTTCATCTCATGAATGCTAGCGAGCTTTCCGAAATAGCGAAGAACGGCGTTGATGTGCAACTACACACACATCGTCACCGCACACCTGCAGACGAAGCGCTGTTTCGCCGCGAGATCGTTGACAACCGCGAGAGAATTCAGTCGATCACAGGCAAGGTCGCCAGGCATTTTTGCTATCCCAGCGGCGTACATCGAAAGGACTTTTTGTCGTGGCTCGAGAAGGAAAATGTAGAGTCGGCGACTACATGCGACGTAGGGCTCGCACGATCAGAGGACAATCCTCTGTTGCTTTCCAGATTCGTCGACACGACCGGCCGCACTCAGGTGGAATTTGAAAGTTGGCTCGCAGGCGTGGGCGACATGATCGCCTTCCGACGGATTACTCCGCAGCAGTACGTTGTTCCGGAGGACTGATCGGTATCGGGTGCCCCACTTCTGGCCGATTTTGCCAGAGGTGGGGATTTTGCTTATCTGTGACTTGCCGATGCCGCGGGCACGTGCGGCAGCACCGCTGCCAGCAATTCCTCACGCAAGAATGGCCCGCTAGCAATCAAGCCCGACAGTAAAGGATCCTTGCGATTGCACTGCAGAGGAGCATTGTCGAGCGTAGCCACAAACCCTCCGGAACTCGCGACCAGCGCGGCACCAGCCGCTACATCCCACTCATTTTTCGGTGTCAAAGTGAAAGTGATATCTGCCAGTCCCGCGGAAACTAAGCCCAGTTTGTAGGCGACAGATCCCATCGGCCGAATCTGATACTCGTCGCTCAGGAATTGCTGCCATTCGCCTCGCTTCACTTCGCTGCGGCTCGCCAGAATCAACGATCCCTTAAGCGTGGTTCTCTGACTAGGCTTGGCAGGTTTTCCGTTGTAGAGCACTCCCGCGTCGATTGCGCCGATGATCGTCTCATTCGTGGCCGGATTGCAAATGCCGCCTGCGACCGGCCGTCCATCTTCGACAAATCCAATCGAGACGCAGAATTCCGGAATACCCTGCACGAATTCCCGCGTGCCATCCAGCGGATCGACGACCCATACGCGGCTCTTTGAGACGCGCGACGTATCGTCTGCGCTTTCTTCCGAAAGCCATCCTTCGCTGTCGCGCAGCAGGATCTGGCGCATCGCCGCATCAACCGCACGGTCTGCTTCCGTCACGGGATCGTGGCCGATCTTGTATTCCGTCTCGATTGCCCCAGGGGTGAAACGTGCGAAGACGCCCCGCGCAGCCTCGAGTGCTGCTTCGATGCGAACAAGAATGTCCGAATATTTGGAATTCATCAGGTCCTTGAAGTTTATGGAATTGTTATGCCGGCCACAACATTCGGGCTCCGGTCGCCAAAAGCAAAAAGCACAAGATCCGCCGCAACCAGAGCATGGGAACCCGCGTCGCGAGGTGCGAACCCACCAGTCCCCCCGGGATCGAGCCAATCAGCAGGGAAACCACCAGCTTGGGATCAACGTTCCCCAGTTTGAAATGCAGTAAGCCGGTGACTCCCGTCAGCACGACCGCATGCACGATGTCGGTCCCAACATTCACTTTTGGAGGGAAACTGTAGAACAGAAGCAACAGCATCATGATGATGCTTCCCGATCCGACCGAGGTCATGCCAACCAGGAACCCCGCGATCAGTCCGATAATAGCCATGCCCGCGAAGCCCTTCATCGTCGGCGGACGATTGGCGACCCGCTCCTCAATGCGCCTTTGCAGCAGTAGCAGGATCGGAATGATGATGAGCAGAAAACCAACAGCAGTCTTGATGAAGTGATTCACGCCGTCGCCGTACACGCGACGGATGTGCATGAGCAGGTTCACTCCGCCGATGGAACCTGGAATGCTGCCCACAGCCAGTGCGATGACCACTTTCCGGCGCACTGTTCCTCTCTTCAGATGCATCAGGCTGGCCGGAATCTTGGTAAAGAAGTTGAATAGAGCGTCAGACCCTACGGCGATAATCGGGGGCACCCGCAGCCCGAAGATCAGCACGGGGAGCAGCAACACGCCGCCCCCCACGCCGCTCAATCCGATCAGGATGCCAACTACAAAGCCAACTACGACTTTGGCCAGTAGATCCATGTGTAATCCATCGTCGTAATACGCAATCCTACGCAGCTGCTCCGTTCACTCCGATGAAGCCCTCGCGCTCAAGGTGCAGAATAATTTCCTGCGCCGCTTCCTCGGGTGACAACTCTCCCGTGTTAATGGTTACTTCCGCGTCGGCTGGAGCTTCGTACGGATCCGAGATACCGGTGAACTCCTTCAGAATTCCGGCTCGAGCCTTAGCGTAAAGTCCCTTGCGGTCTCGCTGCTCGCAGACGTCCACGGAAGTCGCAATATGAACGAGGATGAACCCTCCATAGGGTTCAACCATCTGACGCACGTGCTTCCGTGTGGCATCGTACGGAGCGATGGGTGCGCAGATTGCGATGCCGCCGTTCTTCGTGATCTCTGAGGCCACGTAGCCAATGCGGCGGATGTTGATATCGCGGTGCTCCTTGGAGAACCCGAGTTCGGAAGAAAGATGCTTTCGTACAAGATCGCCATCCAGCAGCGTAACCGGCCGTCCACCGACTTCCAGGAACTTCGTCAGCAGCACATTCGCGATCGTGGACTTACCCGAACCGGAAAGCCCGGTGAAGAAGATAGTGACACCCTGCCGGCTCCGCGGCGGAAAACTACGCCGCAGTTCGTGCACAACCTCTGGATACGTGAACCAGCCCGGGATATCACGGCCTTCGTTCAGCCGTTGCCGCAGTTCCGTGCCTGAGATATTCAGAACACGGTCGCCAGGCTTGACCTCGTCATCGGGAACATAACGGTCCTCGCCTTCGAGGTAGACCATCATGTTGAACGGGACCATGGTCACGCCGACCTCGGACTCGTTCTTCTTGAATACCTCTTGGGCTTCGTACGGTCCATAGAACGGCTTGCCATCTGTGTCTTTGCCCGGTCCTGCGTGGTCGCGTCCAACGATAAAGTGCGTGCAGCCGTGATTTTTACGGATCAGGGCGTGCCACATCGCCTCACGTGGTCCGCCCATGCGCATCGCCAACGGCAACAGCGACAGCTTCTGTGTTCCTTGTGGATATTTCGAGCCGAGCAATTGGTAGCAACGAACGCGGGTGTAATAGTCGACGTCCCCCGGTTTCGTCATTCCGACGACAGGATGGATCAAAAGGTTGGCTTCAACCTGCTTGGCCGCGCGAAAAGTGAGTTCGACGTGTGCGCGGTGCATGGGATTCCGAGTCTGAAACGCAACTACTCGGCGCCATCCAAGACGCGCAAATTCGTTCCGTAGCTCGGCAGGAGTAAAACGGAGTGTCCGGAAATCGTAGTGCGAGGGCAACTGCAAGCCTTCAATTTTCCCGCCGACGTACCAGGGATTAGCGATGTTCATCGCGTAATTGGCACCAGGGTGAGCCTTGCTCGTACTGTTGAACACCGCCTTGGCCTCAGCGGCGCGGTCCGGCTGCCATACTTCTTCCACGTGCAAAACGGCGAGCATCACGCCCTCTGGGTCGCGCAGCGCTACCTTGCTGCTGCCGGGCGTCAACTTCAGGGCAAACTCCTCGGTGACATCCAAAGTGATCGGCATTGGCCATAGAATTCCATTGGCCAGCCGCATGTTGTGACAAACCCCCTCGTAGTCTGCCTTGGTCATAAAGCCAAGAAGCGGAGAGAATCCCCCGCTCATCAGCAGTTCGAGATCACAAACTTGACGGGCTGTCAGATCCCAGGACGGCCATTCGCGTGAATGGGCTTTCAGTTCTGCGGCCTTTTCCGGCGCTGCCAGAAGATTGATCAGTTCACCACCGTGCGGAGCGATCAAATGACTAGTCGAAGCGGACAAGAGCGTGAGCCTCCCAGAGTCGTTAATTTGGATTTAGTGCATTTAGATTCAGTGTTTCGCAGATGAAATCAAAAGATTTCCGGACTGCTATTTGGGGGGTACCGCGGGTCTCAGACCCGGATTGCCTTCAAGTCTTATACGAAAGAATTTTGGTACTTTTTCAACCGCAACTCTAATGCCGTGAACGTTTCTTCTATTGTACTGTAAGTTGATAAGGATAAAAGATTAAAGTTCGGTTTCGCTGTCGGATATCCAGGAACTGCGGTTTCGATGTGCAAATCCTTGCGCAGGTTGGGCGAGAAATTCGGCTGCATTTCGCCCCGTAAACTCTGCAATCTGATGCGCACGGCGACGACATCGGTAATGGAAAGTAACCGCTCGGACCTCGAGCACCAGGAACTCATTTAAACTGGCATCACGGTTTTGTTTTTGTCTGCCTTTTCATGAAAGAACTGATCAAACAGACAATTGTGTTGACCGGCGCACTACGTCTTTTTTCTGCCAGCGCGAGCGCCGCAATCGTGATGTATCACTCCGTGATCGAGGAACCGGATCAGCACGCTGACTCCCTCGGTGGCATTATTCACTCGCAATCTCAATTCCGCGCCCAAATGGAGCTGCTGGCGCGAAACTACCACCCGATCCATCTGGATGAAGTGGTCAAGAAGCTCAGCGTCGGCGAAGCCTTGCCGAAGCGATCCGTCGTGATCACGTTCGATGACGGATACACCGACAACTATGAAGTCGCCATGCCGATCCTGGACAATGTCGGGATTCCCGCGACGTTTTACCTGACGGTTGACTGCGTGGAAAACCGAAAGCTGCCTTGGCCCAGTCGCCTTCGCTTTGCGTTTCGCAAGACAAAGCGGTCGGGTTGGACGAATGCTAACGGAAAAACCTGGGACCTGAGCTCTCCTCTATCTCGAGAGAAGGCTTTCCTATTCGCTTCGGATGAATGTTGTCAGCTCAGCGGAGTCGCGCAAGAACAATTTGTTACAAAAGTAGAGAATCAACTTGAATCAAAGCCTCCAGGGGAGTTGAGTTCCCTGATGATGACCTACGAGCATGCCAGGGCACTCGTCCGCAACGGTCACATTGTCGGTTCCCACACCATGACGCATCCCAACATGGCGCACATCAACGAACGCGATGCCGAGATAGAACTCGCCGAATCGAAGCGCAGGCTGGAAGCCGAGTTGAAGAGCCCGGTTGCGCACTTTTCGTATCCTTGCCCAGCGATGACTCCGCATTGGAATGAGAGGACGGTCCTGCAAAGCCGCGCAGCCGGGTATAGTTCAGCCGTAACCACGAATGGTGGTGTTGTTCGCAAGGGAGACAATCCGCTTTTTCTCAAGCGTATTCGGCCCACCAAGACGGCTGCCGGCCTTCATTGGAATATGGAGTGTGCTTTTGCGGGACGCGCCGTGTAGTGCGCATTAAGTTCGAATCGGGGCAGAAACTCTTTGGCAAGAATCCTGGTCTTAGACGGACACTGCGCTGCCGGACTCTCGGTTACACGATCGGCCGGGCGAGCGGGCCACTGGGTCGCGGTCGGCTCGAATCGCGGCGCCTTCGCCGCGGCTAAACTCTCGCGTTACTGCCAATTTACGTTGGATTATCCGGTCTCAACCAGCGAACCGCAGGCGTTCGTCGATTCCATTCTCGAATTCGTCGCAGCGCAGCAAATCGATCTGATTCTTCCGGTCACGGATTGGACACTCGGCCCGTTGTCAGCCGAGCGCGAACGCTTTGCGGGAATCTGTAAACTTGCCATCCCCTCGCAGGTAGCGGTTGATTTTGCCTCCGACAAATTTCGTACTGTCGAGAAGGCCCGCGAACTCGGTATCGAAGTCCCGACGACAGTTTTACTGAACTCAATCGCAGATCTGAACAGCCATCATGGTTTTGAATTCCCCGTTGTCGTCAAAGACCGTCTTTCCGTACGTTGGATCGAGCACAAGGCTGTCTTCGGTTCAGTCTCCTATGCCTACTCGGCTGCTGAACTTGAAAGCAAGGTTGCTGACCGCCTTAAGAAAGCTGGCGACATCCTGATTCAAGAGTTCGTGTCGGGGGAGGGAATTGGCTTCTCCTGCTTCGTTGTTGGCGGTCAGGTCTTCCTTCCCTTTCAATGGTTGCGGCTGAGGGAGGTGGACCCCAGAGGTTCAGCAAGCAGCGCTCGAAAATCTATCCCGCTCGACGATGAACTCGTCCGCCGCAGTTCGCAACTGATCACAGCCATGGGCTTCGAAGGAATTGCTATGGTGGAATATAAGCGGACAAAAGACGGGCGCCTGGTACTGATGGAGATCAATGGCCGCCCGTGGGGTTCGATAGGCCTCCCTTTTGCCTCCGGCATCGACTATGCGCGCTATCTCATCGACTGGCAACTGCAGGGCACACTTCCACCGCGAGATGTCGAGTATCGAAGGAATGTTCTCTGCAGGCGTGCGGTTAGCGAGTTAACGCATCTGAGCAACATCCGCAGAGGGCGTCCCCCGAACTGGCCGGGCGATTATCCCAAGTTCTGGCCAACCCTGTTTCGCATCGCGCTGCCGTGGCGTCCGGGAATGTGCTACGACGATTTGTGGCTTTCGGATCTGCGACCGGGAATCGCCGGGCTGCGGAATTGGTTTCAGGTCCGTGCTAAAGGTTCTTCGTAGGATTTCGCGGCGTCTCCGCCAGGCGTGGCTAGCACGGTGCCTGCCAACAGATTGTGAACACAAATCTCAAGCTGCCGGGCGCAGTAACGCGTGCCTTCCAGATCCGCGAGGTACGGGTCTGGAATCTCGCGGTCCTTCCAAGGACCCTCTGCGTACGTGCCTAGCATATAGATTTTCTCTGCGGCATCGGGATAGAGCGTCAATAGTTCCGCCTTGTTCTGAAAATCCATCGCAAACATGGCGTCAGCCTGGTCAACCATCTCGCGTGTTAGCAACTTCGCCCGGTGTGATGTCAAAGAAATCCCAAGACCCTCTGCAGCCTCTTGCATCCACGGATGAGCCTCGCGGCCCGGGTTGGCGTGCAGACCGGCCGACACGATGTGTACGTTCTGCCCAACAGCCTGCGGAGCCTGACTGAGTGCCTTCTTCATCAGAAATTCCGTCATCGCGCTGCGCATGATATTGCCAAAGCAGACAAACACAAATGATCGCGCGCCGGCTGGTACTTGTCGCTGATTCTCTCCCCGTATTCCCATTACGTCACGCATGCGTAAACCCGCATAGATTTTGCCTGCGCCAGGTCCAAGACGGCGAATGATTCCACGTTGCTGCAACAGGAAACGTGGTATGAATCTCCTCACCACGTCCTTCCAGGTTGTAGGCTGAAGGGTTTCGGTCACGACCGCATTCCCTGATGTGACACGGTTTCCGCAGACGTCCCTTTGTGCGAGGCTAATTCGTATCCCAAGTTCTGCATCAAGTCGCCCCAGGCTGCTTCGATCATCTCCACGGATTCAGCCGCGAGCTGAGATTTCCACCCCCCAGCTTTCGCCGTACGGACGAAGGGCTTATCGCTGCGCGTGCTTTTGGTTAGCACCCAATTGGCCGCTTCTTCTTTCTCGAGCGCCCGCATGCGTTCCGGCGAACTAAGTTCAATCGCCTTCTCTAGTGCCGCCGGGCTGGAATCGATCGTGCGGAATGCAGCGCGTTCCAGAAAATCAACCACCTGCAGCAGGGAACCGGCCGTATCGTGTTTCATCTCCTCATAGCGCAACATCATGAAGTTGGGGCTGCCGCCTCGTACCGAGGTCCAGCTCAGAACATTGTCGCGCCACGATCCGAATTTCTGGTCGAACTCGCCCTCAATGAATCGCGGCACAAAGCTGGCCAGAGGATAATTGTCCGGAATATTCCGCGCTTTCACATTGTGATGGTAGAACGAAATTGCCACGTCTCGAGGATCGCGAACGATATAGATCACATGCGGGTATTGTGGCTGGAAGCACTCGTGGCTCTTCAGCATCCGGGGACGGGGCAGCGCTCGGAGTTCCCGATCCGGATTGAAATAGATCTCCGGTATACGCGATTCAATGTTCGAGAATGTGACCGGCGCACTCTGCGAAATCAAGTTGCCCAGCAGAAAGCGAGTCCAGGTATTGCCCGATCGCGGATATGACACGAGAAACACGTCATCCGGATAAACGGTGACTCCGCGTCCCGCAAGCTGTCGACCGGTAAGCACACGCCCCGCCTGTGATATCGCGCCCACAACCCGATCGAGATTTCCCTTTGGTTCCGCCATTGCCTAACTTCTCGCCAATTCGTGCTGTACTGCGGTTTCGGTGACCAGTTCGTATCCCAGTTCCTTCATCGTGCGTCCCCACGCTTGTTCAATCGTCCGGACCGCGGCCGCTGAGAGCTTCTTCTTCCATCCGCCTGCCTTCGCCTCGCGCACGAAGGGAATATCCTGACGCGTGCCTTTCGTGGCCACCCAATCCTTCGATTGCGTCTTCTCGAGCGACTGCATGTGCCCCGCCGAACTCAAGCGAACGGCACGCTCGACCCGCTCGGGCGTTGCATCGATGTTCAACACGGAAGCCAAGGCGGTTAATTCCTTCACAGGATCAGCCAGCAAATCTTCGTAGCGCACCAGCCGGAATCCAGCTTTTCCTTCGCGAAGACGAACCCAACTCAGAACGTGATCTTCCCAGCATCCGACACGATCGGCGTATCCAACCACCTTTGCCGCCACCCAGCGCTCCACGAACTCATCCATCGAATAGCCGTCGGGAATAACCCGAACCTTCAGGTTGTAGTAGTAGAAGGAAACGGCCACGTCCCTCGGGTCCCGCACGATGTAGATCACGCGCGGATACCGGGGATCGAAGCACTCATGGCTCTTCAGAATTCGCGGCAGCTTCCGTAGTTCGCGGTCTGGCAAGTCGTAGATGATCGGGACCAAACTGCCCATGTTCGTGAACGTGACCGCCTGCTTGTGAATAAGATTTCCGAACAAGAATCGCGACCACGTGCTGCCGGAACGGAAATAACTGACCAGGAATATGTCATTCGGAAATACGGTGAGTCCTCGTCCCGCAGGCGTTTGACCCAGGGCTTTGGCCATGGCCGTTCTTACGCGCTCTGGCACTCCTGCTTTCTTCACCGTGTTCTCCTGACGATTCGCATGGCTACGCTTCTTCCTGGTAAGTTTCTACCAGCGCCATTGAAATCTCGTCTTCCTGGTTCGCCGCTAGTTGGCCAACGTCCCACGCGCGATGCGTCCAGAACGCCCAGCCTAGGCCAATGCCATACACCGCCCCGGCGATTACAAGCTGAATCAGCAAGTCCGGCAAGTGATGCGGAATGTACCACTGCCGCATCAGAAGCAGGCAAGCGATCAGCGGAATATTCAGCAAGAGCGGCAGCAGGAATGCCTGCGAGAGATAGGTCCTGAGTTTGATCCCTAGCAGATTGCAGAGGTGCCGCGGCAGAAAGAGAATCATCGAACAAGTTAGCGGGATCGCAGTTCCGATCGCATCTCCGAGAATTCCGTAACGCCGCACCAGGATGATACTCAGAATTAAATTCGAAATTCCCTCCGCCAGAACAACGTACGCCCAGGTCCGGTGCTTTGCCATTCCCCACAAGGTCCGGCCGGAAGCTGATTGCGCCAGCATGAGCGTCATCGGATAGAGCAGCACCAGCAATACCGGGTAGCTCTGCGAAACGTATTTCGCGCCCATCCAGGCTTCGATCACTGATTTGCCCAGCAATGTAAGCACCGCCGTGATGGGAAAAATGATGAATGCACACGCTCGGTTGCCCACGACGAAGATTTTTCTCAACCCGTCGAGGTCGCCCTTGGCCTGCGATTGGCTCGACATAGGAATGAATATCTGCGCCAGGCTGCTCACGACTTCTGACGAGTAGTCCACCAGGCGNGAGCCAATAGTGAAGAAAGTGATAGCCGCTGCGCCAACGAAAGTCCCAATCACCATCGCATCGGTCTTGAACCGCAATCTGCCGCCGATGATGATCAGAAAAGTCGTGCCACTGTACCCAGCGATGAGCTTTAAAGTGCTCCGGTTTATGTACTGTGGAGCAATGCGCAATTGCAAGATGCGGAACGCCACCGTCGCATTGACGATTTGATTGATTAGCGGGAGCGCCACCGTGATTAGCGCCACGGACAGCAATCCGCCGCCATGCTGCAGGGAAACGATGATCAGTACTGTCCTCAGGATGGTCGAGGTAATATTCGTAAAATTCAGGACGTAGAAACGCTGCAGTCCTTCGAGAATTCCGCTGAAGACTCCAAGAGGGAAGCCTAGTGAGACCGAGGCTCCTACCATCAGCAGTAGCCATCGTGCCGTTGTCACAAACTCAGGCTGTATCTTGAAAATCGAGCTGACGAAATAAGCCGCTGCCAGCGTGATCGACATCGCCACAGCGCCAATCGCGCTGTAGCTGAACATCGCGGTGTTGACCAATCGGTTTAGTTGTTCCGATTCGCCGGTGGCCGAGTATTTCGCCACGTAGCGCACGATCGAAGAACGAATGCCCAGATCAAACAGGCCATAGTAGCCGGTGACCGAAAAAATCAGAATCCAGAGTCCGAATGCTTCGTCGCCGAGATGGTGAACGATAAACGGCGAGAGAATGAAACCGGTCACAACGTTCACGCCGAGTGAGAACCAACTCGACGAGACGTTCTTGAGAATCTGGCCCTTATTGAATTTCATTCGCCCTGCCGCCCCGCTACCGTCGCTGCGAAAGATTCCTCTTGGCTCGATACGGTAAGTTGCGCCATATGCTCGGCGAGTTTCTTGCCGAAAACTCCGACGTGCGGCTCTCGCAGAATGTGAGCGTGATGAAAGTCAACTTCGTGGATCGTCACACCGCCTGCACTCCTGTGCCCCCAACCCATCTGCGGATCATTGACGTAATAAAACGGCTGCTTCGGACGCTTGAACAATACGACCGGAGCACGGAAACGGGTGACTGTAAAATCCTTCGGCCAATATGTTTCCCTCCAATCGGTCCGAGAAGGCTTGGATCCTGCCAGCTTCTGCACCTTGTTCGCGGCCGCCCGCCTGTATGACGCCAGTCGATCGGAAACGCTCAGATTCTTCATTTGCTGAACTCGTTGCCCGTAGTAATAGATCTTCCACAAGAACCGATTCTGGCTGTGTTGCAACACCCAGGTATCGAAAACGGCCAACAATCCAACCTCTTCTCTTTCGGATTCAAGCCTCAGCACGACCTGCTCCGCGATGTGAGTACCATCGCAGAAGCCTCCGACGCAATAAGGGCCGTGTGGCTGCACCGAGCGCATGGCCGCCACGTATTCGTCGGTCAGGGCCCGCATTTCTCCTTCGGAGTATGGCCGCTTTCCACCAGTGACCGGAGCATGGCCCTGAATCTTATAGACCGGTTGATCGGACCCCATGTGCCGCGCGAGCATCGCGTAGCCTAGAGATTCCTCACCTGGGGGCACAATGGCGAAGAACGGCACTCGGCTGCTGTCTCCAGCATGGATCCGCATCAATATCGGATCCCGAACATTTTCCGATCCGAATGCGACGAGCTTTGCCAGAGATTCCACGGTTGCCCCTCGGAACATCGCCGAAAGCGGAATCTGCCTTCCGGTTGCCTCGTTGATCTGGGCGAGCAGACGGCCCGCCAGCAGGGAATGCCCGCCAAGTTCAAAGAAATTCTCCGTTACTCCGACTTTCGGCAGGCCGAGAACCTTCGCGAACAGGGAAGCGACCATTGCTTCGATATCATCCCTGGGCGCCACTTTTGATGTCTCGTCCCGATCTTCCAGCGGTGGCACTGGCAGTGACTTACGGTCGACCTTGCCGCTGGTAGTCATCGGGAAACTCTCCAACAGCACAAATCGTGATGGAACCATGTATTCGGGAAGCTGAGCTTTCAGTTCACGCCGCAGGATGGCATCGTCTGGTTGCCATCCTGGAGATGCCGTCATGTAAGCGACGAGCCGTTTGTCTCCTGGCCGATCTTCACGCACGACAACGACTGCCTGCACAATGCCCTCGCAGCGGCCGAGCACCGATTCGATTTCGCCCAGCTCAATACGCAAACCGCGAAGCTTCACCTGGAAATCCGTCCGGCCGAGATACTCGATAGCGCCGTCGGTCAAAAATCGCGCAAGGTCTCCAGTCTTATAGAGTCGTGCTCCGGGAACGCTGCTGAATGGGTCGGGAATGAACTTTTCCGCCGTGAGATCCGGTCTGTTGAGATACCCGCGCGCCAATTGAACCCCTCCGATATGCAACTCGCCAGGTATTCCAATGGGCGTCGGCTGCAAGTTGGGGTCGAGAACGTACAACTGCGTATTCGCAACGGTCTGTCCAATGGGAACAACGGGGCGATCGCTATTTCGGCGGCAACGCCAATAGGTTACTTCCACTGCAGCTTCGGTCGGCCCATAAAGATTGTGGAGGTCCGCATTCATGCGTTCGAAGAATCGCTGCTGCAGTTCGAACGGCAACGCCTCGCCGCTGCAAAAAACCTGCCGCACGCTGCCGCATCGATCCAGCCCTCCTGCTTCCAGAAAAATGCTGAGCATCGATGGGACGAAGTGAAGCGTCGTGATCTTCTGCTTCGCGATGACATCGACCAGGTAGGCTGGATCGCGATGCCCTCCCGGGCGCGCCATGACTAACGCTGCACCGTTGATCAACGGCCAGAAGAACTCCCATACCGAAACATCGAAGCTAAAAGGAGTTTTTTGCAGTACGCGATCCTTGCCTGTGAGCAGCTTCATGTCCTGCATCCACAGCAAGCGGTTGACAATTCCCTCGTGAACATTGGGAACGCCTTTGGGTTTGCCGGTCGATCCTGAAGTGAAAATCGCGTATGCCAGATTCTTGCCGTCGACGTTAGGGGTAAGATTTTCGGTCTTCTGATCCTTCAATGAAGCCCAGTCCCGATCGAGACAGAACACCTTATTCTTGCCCTTCGGAAGCCGATCGAGTAATCGAGCCTGCGTCAGGATCACTGGCGGATTCGCGTCCACCACCATCGTTTCCAATCGGTCCTTCGGATACTCCGGGTCGAGCGGTACGTAAGCTCCGCCCGCTTTCATTGACGCCAGCAAAGCTACGACAAGTTCAATCGAGCGCTCGGCGCATACACCAACGAAAATTTCCGGGCCAACTCCATTCTCGCGCAGATACCGCGCAAGCTGATTGGCGCGATCGTTCATCTGCCGATAAGTTACCTGCTGCGATTCGTACACAACCGCGACCGCATCAGGAGTCTTTTCGACCTGGGCCTCGATGAAATGGTGCAGTGGAAGATCGTGGGGATAATCGACCCGCGAGTCATTCCATTCGATGAGCAGTTGGTCACGCTCCGCCTGGCCCAGCATAGGAATCCGTGATATAGCCAGCGTCGGGTCAGTGATTGCACCTTCGAGCAGGATTCGGTAGTGCTCCATCATCCGGCTGATCGTGGAATCCTCGAAAAGATCGGTGCTGTATGCGAAGCGCACGTCGAGTCCGCCATTCGACTCCCGAACTTCGACGCGTAAGTCAAACTGCTCAGTTTGGTTTTCGAGATCAAAGATCTTGAAACCAGATTCAGATTCCAGGCCGGAATCCAGCAGGTCGAACCGCACCTGGAACACCGGGTGGCGGCTCATATCACGATCCAGGCGCAACTCTGAAAGTAGACTCTCGAAGGCAACGCCCTGGTGCAGCAACGCTTCCGAAACCATGTCGCGAACCTGCGCCAGGAATTCGCCGAAACTCAGGTCCATAGGCACAGGCGCGCACAGCGCGAGCATATTTTCCAGGGGGCCGACTGTCTGCTCGTTTTCCGTCTCTCCACGCCCCGACACCGTTGTCCCGATTGTCAGATCTTCCTGGCGCGTATAACGGGCAAGAAGAACTTCAAATGCAGCCAGCAGCGTGACAAACAGGGAAACGCCATGCTCCTCGCTAAATCGTCGAAGCTTTGTCGCGAGAGGCGCTTCAATCTGCAGTGGCTGGCTGGCGCCCACAAATGACTGCATCGCTGGCCGTGTGCGATCGGTCGGCAAATCGATAGTCGAAGAAGCGCGTGAAAGCTGCTTTTTCCAGAAGGAAATGTCGTCGGCGGAAACGGGCCGGGAGGCGCTGTCGTCATACTGACGTGATTCGGCCGATGCTCCTGCGTCAACTCCCTGAACTCTGGCCTGATAAGTTTCTGAAATCTCTCGCGCAAGAATCTTTAACGACGTAGGATCGCAAATAATGCGGTGTGCTATTAGCAGGAGCACCTGCTCGGTACCTGACAGAAGAACCAGCGTCGCGCGGATGAGAGGTCCACGAGTAAGGTCAAATGCTTTGCTGATTTCCTCTGCGCGCAATCGGGCCAGCCGGTTCTCGCGGTCGCCATCAGCCGGTCCTCGCAAGTCGACACGCACCACGCCGATCCGTTCGGCGGGGCTGACCAGCTGCATCGGTGCCCCGTTCACCACTTGGAACTCACGCCAGAGAATGTTGTGGTGACGCGCTGCATCGTTCAGGGCCTTCTCGAGTGCAGCGTGGTCGAGAATTCCCTCCCAACTCAATCCAACTCCGACATTCCCGAGAGCCTTTCCAGCATGCAACTGCTCCAGTACCCACATGCGCTGTTGTGCAGCAGACAATGGCATTGGACTCGCGTTCTTGGTTCGGCCCTGTTCCATAGACGCTGTTAGCGCCGGAGCGCTTGCTTCTCCCTTAATCGATCTCACCGCTGACTGCGATTGCTACCGCCGCCGCATATCCGGACCGGATTGGCACGTCACTAATCGTCCACTGTTCAGCTTCTGCGGCATCCGGCCGCGTCGCCTGCAGCGCGTCTCGATCTCCAGCCGCGATCGAAACGTCAAACTGATCCAAAGGCAGCCCAAGTCCTTCTCCGGTTGCCTTGATATAAGCCTCTTTTCTTGTCCAAACCCGGAAAAATGCAGCCCGTAGTTCGTCGCCCCGTAGCCGCCTCAAATCCCGTCGTTCGCTCTCAGAGAAGAAGCGCTCGGCGAGTTTGTCGACCTCAGTTTCGCGGTTAGCTTTTTCCACATCTACTCCTATTCTGCGGCCCCGCACTATGCCAATGAGCGCCAGTCCATCCGTATGCGAGACGTTGAACGACAGACTGTCTTCTCCCTGCAAAAATGGCTTTCCCTGCGCCTCATAACGGAACTGTATCGTCTCCGGCGCTCGGCCCAGATAACGCGCCAGCAGCGTGCGTAGCGTGCCGCGTGTCAGAACAAATGCCTTTCGCGGTCGATCGACAAGAAAGCGCTGAGCCCTTGCTTTCTCCTCCAGTGATAGCAACTGATAAGAGGCGGACACTTCCTCCGGCGTTGCGTCAAGACGACGCTCCCAGAGGTGAATGACTCCCACCGGCAATTCCGCCGAGCAGTCGATGGACGCCGCATCTCGAACCTCAGTGATCTCGACCTGCGTTTTTGATGTCATTTCCTTCGGATCTAGCTGGAACCTTCAACAGTTATAACGCTCCGCCGCGAAGACGATCTCTTCTTCGATCCAGCTTGTTAACTTGAACGGATCGCATTTTCACGAATTTCTCGAGGCAAGTTTCCACCGGGGCTTCTTCGGTTCCACATCCACACCCGATTGCCTATCTTTGTCTCGGGCTGGTCGCGAATTACACAATTTCGAACAGGCAAACTCTCAGTGCTTATGGCCGCCGGAGCCCGTTGCCGGTTGAGTGCGGGGAGGATGATAGCTAAAGTTGATGCCGGATGAACGTCCGGCCGGCTCTGTGTGAACCTTGGCTGGCTGAACGCTTTTCTTGCTGCCCTGTTGTTTCGATTGCCCCTGCAGATGTGCAACATTCTGGTGTTCTAGCCGTGCGACTTCATTCTGTCGGGCAATCTGGGTCTTGGGCGGGACCACATTAGCAGCACCCGAATGCGAACGGGCTTCTCCCGAGTCCTTCAAAGGATGATGAGGACGTGCCGGGTTCGTCCGATACTTATTCGGCGGCGTACTTTGGGCCAAGCCGATAGTAGTCATCGCCAACGCTGCACAAATTGTGATTGCTGTCTTTTTTGTTGTCATGATTTGCCGCCGAATTGGGCCATCCTTTCCAGATTCGAACGTCCTTCCGTATACTCGCGAGCCGGCTCCACCGAAGACCGGATCCGCGCCGCCGCCGCTTCATCCACCAGCACCATGTCATCAATTTCCTTGGCCGTCAGAGGATGACGTATGGCGTGCGCCAAGCGGTTCTTCTTCCATTGCAGCTTCATCTCAAAAAACTGTCGGTAGACCAAGCGACTCCACGTCCGATTGAGTGCACTGACTTCCTCGCGTCCCTCGGTTGCCAATTCGTATCCAAGTTCACTCAGCGTGCTTCCGATCAAGCCCTCAACCTGTCCGAGTTGTTCCGGCGTGAATTGTTGTTTCCACCTCGCGACCGGATTGAATTCGGTGCTTGCCGACCCCCGGAATGAAGTATTCGGCTTGGCCACCGCGCCCACGGCGTTCTTAAGCACCACATCGTAATCAAGTTCCTGTTCCAGAAATCCGCTCAGCGCATGCAGAACCGACCGCGGGTCGCTGACCACATCTTCGAATCGGATTTCGATGTAGTCTTTCCCGAGCCATTCCGCGGCAGCTCTACCTTTCCGTACCATCCATTCCCAGTACAAGGCCGCCCCTTCCGGTGTTTCCCGGTCTTTCCAAGGAAATGGCTTGATATAGCGTTTCTGCGAAAGAGACAGGCTCACATCCCGTCCATCTCTGATCATGTGGATGACGAGAGCGTCTGGAATGGTTTGCTTGATCTGACGCAGGTGCAGGATCTCCTCAGGAGCATTTCCTGCCCACCGCTGCGCACCCTGCTGCTGCGCCATCTCGTCCATCACTGAGCGCAGAAAATCTCCCGCGTTCCGGCAGTCATTCAGAATCTTGTCTTCCACCTGTCTCCGTTCAAGCCCGGAAACTCGGAACAGGCTGCTAGCAAGCCAGACTTCCAGCATCTTCGCGCGGTTCTCACGGATTGCCAGGTCCCCGAACCGTGGCGCTAAGAGGTTGAAGACATTGGATTCCCCGAGGTACAGAACAAAGCCTCCGGCGGATAAGAGGATGTCATACAGAAGGGTCGTGCCTGAACGCGGGCTCCCCACTACAAAAACCGGGGCGCAACTCCTGTTCTTCACGTGTAGGGCGGATTCCAAGGCGCGGACCTCGTGGCGTATTCTGACGGGGGTAAGGGAGTCGGGGGAAGCTCCTGTGTTGGTTATTATATCAACCCCCACGATAGATCGTAAGTCCTTATTTTATAGGGTCTTAACTGTATTGCCAAGAATGCTTTAGAGGTGCGTGTGAGAAGGGATGTCAGGCCCGGTGGGCCGTTTCCGGGTGAGCGGCATAATACTGCTCCCGCTCAGTCTCAAGTTTGCGTCCCTGGGCGCTAAAACGGGGCAGGTGTATCAGCCCGACTTGCTGCGCAGCGAACTGCAGCGTAGTAGCTAAGACGCCGAACCCATATTTAACGCTTCGGCGGAAATTGATTGAAGACGCTTCCTCGAAATACTTAGTGGGACACGATACTTCTCCGATCCGGAAGCCGAAGTGAACGCATTGTGCCAGCATCTGGTTGTCAAATACGAAGTCGTCAGAGTCTTCCAGCAGAGGCAATTCAGTCAGAACCTTGCGGCTGAAGGCCCGGTATCCCGTGTGGTATTCCGACAACTTTACCCGCAAAAACAGGTTCTCAAATGCAGTCAGCAACCGGTTCGAAACGTACTTGTACAACGGCATCCCGCCGCGCAGGGCTCGCCCTCCAATAATTCGGGATCCCAACACCACGTCATAAACGTCGTAGGCCACCATGCTCGCCATCGCCGTGATCAGTAGCGGTGTGTACTGGTAGTCAGGATGAAGCATTATCACCACATCAGCGCCTGCAGATAACGCCTCGCGATAACAGGTTTGCTGATTCCGCCCGTATCCGTAGTTGCGGTCATGCTGGAAGACATAAAGACCCAGTTTCCGCGCCACTTGCACCGTCTCATCCCGGCTGTGGTCGTCGACGAGAATGCGAATATCCACGAGGTCCGGAATCTCCGCGACCGTGGCCTCCAGCGTCTTCTCCGCGTTGTATGCGGGCATAACGACCGCTATGTGCTTGCCGTTGATCATTCGGGAATATCGAGAAGGTTTCATAGCTAGTCTAACCGAGAACCACACCTGTCAGAAGATGGAATCCAGAATTAGCCGCAGTGCCAGTTGTCGCCGTATCAAAACAATGTGGTTAAATAGTTGAGGGTGACTTCCGCACAGACTGTTCTTCGGTCTTCCGAGATGGCGGCGCAAAGCCGCTGGAAGGGATGCGTGTCTGTTGTCGTGCCCGTTTACAACGAACTCTTGCACCTTGAAGATCTGCTGCGGGCTGTCCTTGCCTCGCCAGTGAAGAAGGAAGTCATTATCGTCGACGACGGATCGACGGACGGTACCCGAGAGAAGCTGTTGGCTCTGCCGCACAGGGACGATGTCACTATCGTTTTTCACGAGCGGAACTGCGGAAAGGGCGCATCCATCCGAACCGCTCTTTCTTACGCTCGTGGCGAATACGTTCTCATCCAGGATTCGGACCTCGAATATGATCCGGCGGACTACCCCGCATTATTGCGGCCCCTGCAGGACGGAAGTACCAACGTCGTTTACGGCGTACGCCCCGACCGCCCCGAGCGAGGTTTGCGTTTCTTTCTGGGCGCAAAATTCCTGACTTACCTTACGAACTTCCTTTATGGCACGCGAATTCACGACGAAGCCACATGCTACAAGGTCTTTCGACGCTCAGGGCTGAATGAGGTGCGCCTGGAATGCCGCCGCTTTGAGTTTTGTCCTGAGGTGACCTCGAAACTCAGTCGCTTGGGCGAGCGAATCGAAGAAGTCCCAATTTCCTACAATCCGCGTTCTGCGGAGGAAGGCAAGAAGATCCGCCATTCCGACGGCTGGCTCGCGATCTGGACGCTGATTCGATACCGCTTCGGATCGCAAAGCAAATGGCGTAAGAGTGTCGAAGAATCGCGCGAAGCGCCCTTCCCAGTGAGTTTCTCCCGAATACCTGAGGACTGAAAACAGAAGGGTGGAGAGCGAAGTCTTAGGTGTGTGATTTGGTTTTCGAAAGCCGAAAGCCGAAAGCCGGAAGCCTGCTGCCTAGCCCCTACCCTTCAACTGCTGCTTCCAACCTAGAACCCGGGCCTTTGCCCCTTCTGCCTCGGCCTCCGGGATCATGCCTTTCTTTTGATAGAGAACTGAAAGGCTCGTGTGTGCCAGCACGTCATCCGGATCGATTTCTGAAATCCTCTTCGCCACGTCGATGGCCTCATCAAAGCGCTCCAAGTCCTGGAGAGCCCTCGCCAGTCCATGCATGGCTTCTGTGAAGGTCGGATCCGCTTGCAGCGATTCCTTGTAAGTGGCTACCGCCTGCTGCAGATTTCCCTCAGCCATCAAATCCAATGCGTTGTAGTAAAGATCTTCGGCTTTTTGGCGGGCGTTTGCGTCAGGCATGCGGAAGAATCGGAGGCAGATTCTGGATTCTAGCATGCTGAATCTGGAGGGTGCCCCATTATAAAATCGCGCCTTTAGCGATTTTAGAGTGGGGATTTTACTCGCCGCACTACTCCCAACGTAATCACACAGGGAATAGTCGAGCAGAGTCTTCTCTGGTTATGATGGCTCCATGGGGAACAAGATCCGCTTCCTGTGGAACGCCACCCGCGGCCATCGAATCACACCTTGGCGCAGTCCCTATCTTCTATGGCGCATCGAGACCTACACCGGCGTCAAAATGAAGCAGATCGGATTTCTAGAATTCTGGGAGTTCATGTGGCGGGAGCGCCATGAATTGTGGCGTTTCCTGCGCTGGACAGGGGAGATGGAGCGTTACGCCCATCCCAAGCCGAAGAGCTCATAGTTCTCTGTGAAACCCTGTGTTCCCTGTGGTAAGCGATTACGCGCCCTTGCCTGCTGCCGCGCCCTCGCCGAGCAGGATCTGAACTTCACTGCCTTTGCCCGCACCCGTAATCTGTGCCGCCGGCCCGCGATTGGCGACGATCTCGAGAAATCCCATGCTGCCCAGGATGCCGAAAACCTCGCCCTGAGCACCCTCGGCATACGCTTTACGAATTTCCGTAATCTCTTTGCTGCCGACAACAATCTTGAATTTCGACTTGCCCGCGAAGATCGCGGGCGCGTCATCGGGCGTCAAATTCGTGATCAAATTGCCAAAACGGTCGACCTTAAGAACGACGGCCCTCAGCTTGTTTTCTCCCACCGGCTTTGGCCTTGGCGCCGCAAACTTCACATAATCTTCAATCTCGTCGCCAAACTTGTGCGAGTCCACCAACTTCGCCAGGTACGCGGCGCACGGCGCGAACACATCCCGGCCATGGAATGTGCTGCTGACCGGTTGATGAAAGTAGTGATCCGACGTGATATGCCGCACGTGAATGCGTTCTTCCTTCGCGTACACCATCGAGAGCACGCCGTTGTCCGGAGCCACGAAATGATATCCGTCGCTCGAAGCGATAATCGGCCGCCGCGTCGTGCCTACGCCCGGATCCACCACCACCATGTGAACCGTTCCGGTCGGAAAGTACGAATACGTCTGCGAGATCGCGATTGCACCGTCGAGCACATCGTAGGCCTGGATGGCATGCGTGATATCGACGATCGCCGCCTCCGGCACAATGTCCAGAATGACGCCCTTCACGGCGCCCACAAAGTGATCGTTGGTCCCAAAATCCGTGGTGAGAGTGATGATCGGACGATGCGCCAAATTCCCCTCGCTGGAAGACAGAATTCTCCCCGTACTTGCGAAGTTAAAGGGCTGGGAAGCAGCGAGTCAAGGCACGGTGGTAATGGACAAGCAGCATTTTGCTTGTGAATCTGACCGGAGAGGGGGTGCCCCACGTCTCGCCGATTTTGCGAAACGTGGGATCCTGTGGCGTAATCCCGAGCGGAGCCGCCTTTCATGCGGAGCGAGGGAACTCCCGCGTACAGGTCCTCTCGGGAGATGCGTCACCCCGCGTGTGAAAACCCGCGCCGAGGGAATGGATGACCACGCCTAGGAAGTTCTGCACCTAAGAGTGCAATGCGTTTTTGACTGTGCGCTTTGAACACACCCCAAGCAATTTCACTTAAACCAGCAAACAAAGTGGAACAGACCCCGACCGGCCCACCTTGATGGTGCGCTCCACATTGGTGCGGGTACCAGCGCTCGTAAAGAACAAGGCGGGACGGGTAGTCTTCGAACTCACAGCGGACGACTTCCGTATTACCGACAATGGTGTACAGCAGAAAACCACTCTCGACGCAGATACAGACTCGCAGCCTTTGGCATTGGCGATTGTCGTTGAAAACGGGGGTTTAGGAGTAGAGCATCTCGGCGACTATACCGAACTAGATTCGGTACTCGACGCATTGATCGGTAATGTAGAACACCGTGTCGCTGTCATTAACTTCGACAGCGCGCCGCATTTATTGGTGCCCTTTTCGTCAAGAACTGCGGACGTCAGCCGTGCATTGGCGGCCTTGAATGAGGGCGACAACGGGGCAGCAATTCTGGATGGAATCGCCTTCGCGGTTGAGCAGGTACGGGGACAGCCCCCACGCTATCGCCACGCCATTCTGCTGCTCAGCGAAACCGTCGATCAGGGCAGCAAGACGAATCTGGACGAGACTTTGCGCCTCATCAGCGACACCAATACAGCGATGTACAGCTTCAGCTTTTCCAGTACTCGCACTGCGGTTTCCCACGAGGCAGAGAAGTTGGACAGGCGGCACGAGCCTGGCCCCGCCCACGGTTGCTTCAGTCGTTAAGGATCCGGTCGTGAATACGAAGGCCATTACAGCAAGCAGGTACTCGACTGCATCAGCCAGCTTGCGCCTCCGCTCCGATTGGCTACCATGTCCTTTCTCGCTGCGCGTACAGGGCTACGCACCAAGACCGCCGAATCCATCGCGCAGCTAGCTGGAGGCGAATTCTTCCACTTCCGTGATGCCAAAGACCTGAAGGCAAAACTAATTGTGCTGTCGAACGATCTGCCCAACTACTATGTGCTGAGTTTCCGCCCCACCACCCCCCGCCTGCATGCACTTCACGTGGAGGCGCAATCGCATCAGCCTTTGGTCCTGACCTCCCGAAGCGAATACTGGATCGAGGATAATACTCCACCCTAAATGAGATTCAGTGCTGTACGTTGCGCTCGAGTGCGGAGAGCCACACTTCCGACCGAGTAGGGTCAAGTGTCGCGATCAGGCCATGGCACTCACCTTTCCAACGGAAGGGCGCAGGCTTCGGAATTACTCGCAAGAACTGGGATGCAGCCGCTGGTCCATCTCGCTTTGACTAGTCTTCCCGCAATGCGTTCATCGGATCAATCGACGCCGCTCTACGCGCCGGCAACAAAGCCGCAATGAGTCCAATTCCTGGCAACACAAGCAAAACGCCAATATAGGTCCACACATCCAGCGGCCGCACCTGATACAGGAAGCTTTCGACGAGCCGTCCCGCGAAAAATGCCAGCACCACTCCCACTGCCAGGCCCACCCCGATCAAAATCGATCCTTGCCTCAGCACCATCTGCGCGACGCTCTGTCGCGTTGCGCCCAACGCCATCCGCACGCCAATCTCGCGTCGTCGATATCCGACCAGGTGTGAGAGTACGCCATAAAGACCGGCAATCACCATCGATACGGCAAGCCCCGCGAAGGAAGCCACAAGATACAAACCAAGCCGTTGGCTGAATGTGTTCTGATCGACTGTTTCCTGCATCGTCTGGAAATTGTCGAGCGCCAGGCTGGGAGCATATTGATGAAACACTGATCGCATCTCCGAGGCGACGGGAATATTCCCTCTGGTCTTGACGACGAAGTTCACCAGAGTCCGCAGCAGAGCCTGATAAAACAGCGAAGTTGTCGGAATCTGTTGCTGTGAGAGCAGGATCAGCGGTTGAACGCTGCCGCCGATGCTCTTGTCCGCCTGATCAGCAAGAATACCGACAATGGTGTACGGCTGGATCATCCCGGTATCTTTGCCTCCGAGATCCAACTGCTGCCCGAGCGGATCCTTCCCGCTGAAGTATTTCTTTGCCAATGCCTCGTTGATCACGACAACGAATGGCTCTGCGGCGACATCGTCATCGCCAATCATGCGGCCGCGAATGACCGGGGTTCCAAACGTTCGCGAATAATCTCCGCTCACCGCCGAAACCCGCGTATGTTTGGGATTCACCGGATCTTTTGGCTGGCCCACGATCTCAAAACTGGAACCGAGATCAATCCCCGAGAGAGGTGGAGCGGTTGATAGCGCCGCGCTCTGCACTCCAGGCACTTGCCGCATGTGCTCAAGAACTGGCTCGTATACAAGCGTTGCCACAGAGGGCCCCGCACTCTTCGTATCTTCTGAAACTGCCATCGCCGAAAATCCACCTGAATCCGCAGGCATCGCGACAAACGTCGTCATGTTCTTCGTTTCGAATCCCAGCCGCGCCCGTTCCAGATTCCAGAGAGTGTGGAAAAGCAATCCTGTTCCTACGAGCAGCAGCGTAGACAGAGCAACCTCGGCCGCGACCAATCCTCCGCTAAGCTTGCCGCCAACCGAACGCGAACCGATTCCTCGCGAGCTGGCCTGCAATGCAGCCTGTGGATGGGTGCCCGCTGCAAGCAACGCCGGCAGCAGCGACGACAACATCGTCGTCGCGACGGCAACCAGTGCGAGCACCAGCACGATGGTCCAGTGAATCTCAATCGCGTCAGCTCGCGGAATCGTCCCATCAGGCAGTTTGCGGATTCCTGCCATCGTCAATTGGGCAAGCAGCAGCCCGACGCCGCATCCCAGCGCACTGAGCACCAGTCCTTCCGTCAGCATTTGCCGCACCAGTCGGATGCGGCTGCCGCCAAGTGCGGTACGCACCGCGAATTCCTGTTGCCTGCCCAGGCACCGTGCAATCAGCAGATTCGACACATTCGCGCATGCAATCAAAAGTACCAGCGTCAGAGCTCCAAGCAACGCGTAGAGCACCGGACGCACCGGTCCCGTCAGCAGTTCCTGATACGACGTAGCTCGAAATTTGATCTCGCTCTGGTCTTTCTCTCGCGGAATACGAGCCGCAATGGCATTCAGTTGCTGCTGCAACTGGGCAATCTTTGCTGCTGAACGGACTCGCCCCACTAAATTGAAGAAGTTATAGCCCCGCTCTTTTAACATCTCCGGCGTTGGCTGCAGAGGAACCCAAAGCCCCTTCTGGGCATCAGCTCCCATCTCTTCGGGAAAATGAAAGCTGTGCGGCATGACTCCCACAATCGTATGAGGCTGGCCACCCACCGTTACCGTTTGACCCAGGATCTTGGGATCTGCGTGAAAGTTCTGACGCCACAACGTTTCAGACAGCACTACCGACTGCGGCCCTCCTGATTGCCCCTCCGCCTCAGTGAACGTGCGCCCCAGCAACGCCTGTGCACCAAGCATTGGGAAAAGATTGGTCGTAACGTGCGGCGTCGCCATGCTGAGCGACGCATCTTTCGTCTGCAGCACGCCGACGTCCTCTGTATATCCCGCCGCATCCTCCAGTAATTTCGATTCCGCGTGAATATCGCGATAGTTAAGCCACGAAGTCGTCGCGAATTCAGGCTTCTCCCCCATCGGGCCGATGTAGACGAGTCTCTCCGAACTGTTATACGGAAGTGGCCGCAGCAGCACGCTTTCAATCACTGTGAAGATCGCAGTATTGGCGCCCACGCCGAGTGCCAGGCTCAGGATGGCCAGTGCCGCCATGCCAGGCGCTTTGCGAAGCTGACGCATGGCATGACGCAAGTCAGAGAGAACTGTATGCATGGGCTTCCTCGAGAACGCAAAAGTACCTAGTCACCGTGGCATGTTTCCCGCCAAAGCCATCGATACGATATCTAACTTGTTTTCAGGAGTTTTTCTCGAGGCCAGGATGTGGTCCGGAGCTAGATCTGACCGAAACTAGAGATCAATGTTCGAAAATGAACAGGATTCTTGCGAACAAGTGATCCGCGCCCGAAACGTTAACGCCGAAAGCCGAAAGCTTCACCTCTAGTCTCTAGTCCCTAATCCCTAGCCCCTACTCGTACCTCAGCGCCTCAATCGGATGCATCCGCGACGCTTTCAGAGCAGGAAAGAACCCGGACACCACCCCCACCATAGTAAGAATCGTGAACGAGATGATCATCACGCCCATCGACGCATGCAGGAAAATTGCACCTTCATGGTCGGTGGTTTTATAGAACTCGTCGTACAACGGCATAGGCGGGATTACCCATGTCAGGAATTGCGCCACCAGCATCCCGATCGCTCCGCCCACAAACGTCAGCACCAGAGCCTCGAGCAGAAATTGCACCAGAATATGCCGCGGCCTCGCGCCAATAGCCTTGCGCAGACCGATCTCCCTCGTCCGCTCCGTCACCGAGACCAGCATGATATTCATCACGCCAATGCCACCCACCGCCAGAGTGCAGACGCCGATGAGTCCAAGAACCGCCTGCAGCCCGTACGAAAACGCATTGATCATGCTGCGATCTTCGATCGTGTCCCATTCAGGCGTCGCCTTCTCGTCCTTTGGATCGAAATGATGCCGCCGCGCAATGACCTCGCGCGCTGCCATCAACGCCTTCTTGTTCAACTGGGCTGAAGTCGGCTGAATGATGATCTCGTCCGGATCGCGAATGTTCTTCAAGTCCCGCATCAGCGCAAACGGAATGAATGCGTTTTCGTTATCCGGTCCCTGATACATCGAGTCCTGAATCTTGTTGCGCATGGTGCCGATCACTTCAAAGTCGAGCCCGCCAATCTCGACATGCTGCCCGGCCCCGGGCGCTCCCTGAAACACCTTCTTCGCAGCCTGGTATCCCAGGATGACTACGCGCTTGTGATCCGCGAAGTCGGTCTCGGTGAAATAGCGTCCGTCCTCCAGGTCGAGTTTGCGCATCTGCCCGTACGGCATGTCCACGCCGCGAGTCATGATCGAAACCACTCGCGTACCCTTCTTGAATCCGAAGTCCCGATCGATCTCTCCGCTCACCGCGCGGATAATCGGAACTTCGTCGCGAATTGCCTGCACATCTTCCAGCTCGTACTTGATCGGCTTGCCTGCGCGCTGTCCGCCGGCCTGCATGCTGGTCTGACCCGGCCACAGCACGATGACGTTATTTCCCATGTTCAAGAATGCGCTCAGTACGCAGCCGCCAAGACCCTGGCCGTAGGCGAGCAACAGCACAACCGACACCAGGCCCCACCCGATGCCTAGCATGGTTAGCGCTGAGCGCGTACGGTCGCGCATCAACGCCTGCCAGCCCTGTGCAACCAGTTCCTTCATGAATCTGACAGAGAGGAATAGGCCAGACCGCCGCTTCGGGAATCGAAGTGGCGGGGGAGACGAAGGCATCAGCTCGGGCGATCCCGAATCTGGCTTCGTGATGGATGTTACGGCGTTCATCGCGCGCTGCTCTTTGCCTCCCCTTGAGGGTTAGTCGATGTGAATGTCGCCCGAGCCAGTCCGCACCCGGAGCAGCGGTCCACCACCGCGTACTTTCCCATGGATTGACTTGTGCGAATCTCCGACGCGTCCTTGCACGGTCATCTCGATTGGGGAGTTCACGTCAATCGATCCCGAACTGGTCGAAATGTCCGCATCAAATGCAGAATTTGCCGGCAAGCGCAGCCGCACATTGCCCGAGCCGGTCCGCGCATCCCATGTGCCGCTCTGTTTCCCTTCAGCAGTGATTTCCCCGCTGCCGGTCTCGCCATGGAAGCCGCCCTGCACACCGCGGGCAGTGATGTTTCCTGATCCCGTATGCAGGTCGATGTCTCCTGCTCCTGTCTCTTCAATCTCGACATCTCCGCTTCCTGTGCCGCCTCTCACCGACCCAGCCAAGCCCCGAACGCGAACATCGCCGGAGCCCGTCTGGACTCGCACCTCGCCCTGCAGATTCGAGAGTCTTACGTCACCGGAACCCGTCTGCACATCGACGTTTCCCTTGGTTCCCTCAATGGTCTGATCTCCCGAGCCGCTCTTCGTGCGTACCGTGGTTTCCACCGGCACGGTGACTTCGTA
>AP72_2010_repI_A10DRAFT_1000010_pt1 | contig 28546 bp, 44 predicted proteins | sample AmaPasreplicIA10_FD_9194 | JGI IMG/M metagenome (IMG submission 9194) | reverse complement strand
CCGAAGTCGCCGTTGTAGAGGATTGGCGTCGAGCCCCCGCCCCCGCCGATATTGGCAGGATAGGAGACATTGACCGAGTCTAAGATCCCGTAACTGACCGACGACAGGCCCGAGTCCAGGGCGCCCGAGTCGTTGCTGACGGTGATTGTGGTAATCCCAGCGCCGAAGGATGCCGCGGTAATCGTGCTGTAGATCGTGCCGGCGGTGTTGGATGACTTGATGCGCCGGTTGACGTGGTAGGTCGAAGTCCGGTCGCCGACGAAGGAAAACGACGTGGCCGAAATAAAGGTGGGAACGGCAGTATCTGTCACCCACTCTGAGGTGCTCGAACTCCCGCCGCTCCCACCGCCCCCCGCCTGGCTTACGTTGTCAGCCGTCCAGATGACGTTGTTGAGGCTGTCGGTAAGGACGAACTTATAGGTTCCACTCCCAATCCAGACCGGCGCATAGCCCTGGCTGTTGAGGACTACAGGGTTAGCGTTCGGCGTCCCTAACGTCGAATCGGTATAGGTCGCTTGCGGGGTGCTGGTTCCCGCGAAGTAGGTGTTGAGCTTGTAGCCCGAAGCCGGCAGCCCCGCCGAGGTGAACCATGCAAAGACCGGGGAAAGGATGGGTTGCGCCATTTATGCTATGCTCCTAAATCCTATGAGCTGGCTGCTCGCGGTCCTGCTGAGACCGTTCGCCATCTTCATCGAACTGTGCATCATCTATGTGATTGCACGAGTGATCCTGTTGTTTGTCCCGCATGGTCGCCTACGGCGAATTCTGACCAAAGAGATTTGGTAACTGGTAGGGCGGCAATGCTGGCAATGCCCGCGCACCAGTAGTCTGCGCAACCAAGTCGGCAATAGTCGGCTGAATCAGCATGGCGTTAGACCGCGCCTCGCCCATCTTGCCGAAGGCTTTGTTGGCGAGCATTCCAAGCAGAGCGCCGGTAAGCATTCCCCCGCCAGGAATCGAATGACCAAGCGCCTCTGCGCCATGCTCGAGCGCCGGGCCGGCAAGCGCCCCTAGGCCGGCAGAGGTAAACATGCCGCCGCCTTTGCTGCGCGACTCGTCCGCCATGCGCAGCGTCGAGATGCGCGCGAGTTCTTGCGGCGATAGCGCGGCCTGCAAGCGTTTCGGACCCATTTCATCCATGACCTTGCCGAGCTTGCCGGGGCCTTTCTCCAATGCCGCTTGTAACTCGCCTAGGACGGCATCGTGCGAGAACGTCTGATTGGCCTGCCGGAACGCTTGCCATGCAAGGTTGCCGTCGCCTAATCCTTCATCTCCAGCTTCCCGAATCGCTTGGCGCAAGCCAGAAGCGGCCGAGGCGATTTGTTTGCTGTCGGTATCGCCCATCGTGTCGTTGATCTTGCGATTGAGCTTCGCCGCTTCAGCGATCGTCATCTCCCGAGGCGCGACACCGCCGGGCGCAGGTATCTGTCCCTCGTTGGCAAGTTGACCGGCACGAAACTCTTGAATGCGCTTGGTCACTGCGCCGGGAATGAAGTCCTCGAACGTGTCATAAACGCTCGCCACCTTGTCCAAAAACGACTGCACAGGGAACGGCTGATCCGCGCCGGGGGCATGCGGCACTTGGTCATAGAGTTGCCCTGCTCGACCGTCTTTCATCGCTGGCAAGACGCTCTCGATCGTCTGCGCTACATTCTTTGCTTTGCCTGCAAGCCAGCTAATGCCGCTGCCCGCCATGCCGCCGATGGTCTGTCCGAGCTTGCCCATGCCCGCGCCGGTCATGGCATTCATCAATGGGCTTTCGTTCGGCCCGGTCTGTTGCAAGAGCCCGAATAAACCACCACCAGCCGCCGCCGGGATCTTGGCCGGAAGGGTCAGAAACGGAATGGTATTGGCCGCGAATTCGCCCCAGCCAGAGCCGGGAGCATTCATTAATGCTTTGTCGCGCGCGTCGCGTTCGACCTTGTCGCGTTGCAACGCTTCGTATTGCGGCTTGAATTGCCGTTCGATGTATGGCGCGGCCGTGGGTATCGGATTGAATGGCATCAGGGGATCAGAAGCGAACTCATAGGCGCGCTGGAGCGCTCCCTTACCCAATCCTTCAAGCGTGCGCTTGGCACTAGCCGAGAACGTGTCCCACCAATCCATTCCGGCGGTAGGATCGGAGGGCATGAAGCTATCCGCCGTTGGCGGTGTCAGCGTGCCAAGCGCGGGGCCAGCATCCGGCGGTGGAGTCAGCGTTCCCATTACTTGATCGGCGGCCACCATTGCATGCCGTCGCTCGTATGCTTCGTTCCCTTGTCGTCAGTCCAGACCCAGCCCTTGTGCGTTGTCGGATTCGGCACGCCACCGACTTGAATATCTGGCATCTTGGTATCGGTGAACTGCGGCGTATATCCGGCCAAGCCATAATTGCCTTTGGTGTGCGCGTACTTGTCGGCTTGCATATAGTCCTGATGCGTGCGATCGGCGAGCGTGTAGACCATGCGATAGGTCAACTCCCGACCCGCATCGGTCATCAGGTCATCAGGTTTTGAGCCTTGGAAGTAAGAGAGCTCGCGCGCTGCGACGCGAGAGCCGGCAAACTGCTTGACCGCCAGCGCGACGAGGTTGCGCGTGTCGGCATCCCACGCTTGCGAGTTGCCAAGCTTCTGCAACTGTTCGGGCGAGAGGCCGCCGTGATTCGGCAGCGCGGCAACGATGTTGGCAATCTTCCTGAAGAAGTCCGTTCCTTGAATGCCACCGCTGTAGATGCCCTGATGATCGAGATTGCGGAGATCCTGAATCATCCCCATAACTTGGGTTGCGGCAGAATTCTTGGTACGAAGGTCTTCGATTTCCTTGGCCCCGATTTCAATGTCCTGCTTCTGCTGCGGAGAGTAGAAGACTTGTCCGCCCGTTCCTCGACTCTGCTGCGGTGGGGCCACGCCTTGTGGCGGGGCTTGGCCCCCTTCCTGGGCCGCAGCACTCAAAAGCGTTTGTACGTCGCTCGCCGAGGCCGGCCCGGTCAACTTGACCGTGGCACCGGCAGGCACGCCTTGGAACGGCGGTGACTGCGCGCCCCATTGCTGACCCAATGCACCTGGCGGCGCTGGCAAATTCGGCGGCGTCGTCGGATGGAACACGTCATAGCCGAAGTCGCCCTTGATCGCTTCACCTTTCCCGAGCTCGGCCTGCTTCTGCATCACGCCTGCTTGCTTGGCCCAATTCTCGGTGGCTTCGTTGACCAACTTCTGGCGCGTCTGCGGGTCTTGCAACTGATTGACCAACGCATCGCGAAAGTCTGCTGGGGTTCCTGCGTTGCCGGCACCGATCTGCCGCGGATCGAAGCCCATCATGCCGAGTTGGTGATACCAGAAGGAAGCGAGTTCCGGCGTTACTTGATCTCGAGGCGTACCAGCAGCAGAATTGAGCAAGCGTGTTAGCCCCATGTTCAAAGTTTCGCTGCCCATCTTGCCGGCTTCGGCGTAGTTCTTGCCGATTTGCGAAGACTTCTCGGCCATTCCAAACAAGTTTTGCAGCAATTCCGGGGCGGCCTTATTACCTGATAGGAACGAGAGATCAGGAGCGCCAGCGCCCGTACCGGGGCCACCCATGCCGCCGCCCCCACCACCAAACATCTGCGACACCGCTTGGAGGTAAGCCGGATTGCTCACGGCCGAGATCATGTCCTGCATCTTCTGCAACTGAAGCTGTTGCATCTGATTGCCGAGTGCCATATTCCCGAGCGTCAGCGCCTGCCCCCCGTACTGCATCGGGGTCGGCAGGTCGATCCCTTTGGCCGCCAAGAGCGGCGCGAAGTCAGCCATGCTCGGCATATCAGCTGCCTCCTCCTGCCGGCAGGATGCGATTCAGGTATTGATTCGAGAGCCACTGATTCAAGGCGTTTTGCAGTCCTCCGGTGATCTGATTGTTCTGGCCGATCGTGCCCGTTCCCTGCGCGTTGCCGAGCGCTTGCGCCAACTGCGCTTGCAGCGTCGCCAGCAGGTTCTGCTGTCCCGCCGCGCCTTGTGTGCCCTGCATGCCGAGCTGGGCGAGCTGCATCTGCTGATTAAATGGAATGGTCTGATTCGCCAACTGCTGCTGAAATGCGAAGTTGCGATCGGCAGCGTTCACCCCATAGCCGAAGCCTTGCTGTTGCTGGGCGGTCTGCACCGCCGGGTTCCATACGTCGTTGATCGCCATGTTGCGGTTGTAGTCGGAGATCCCGCGCATGGCTGCACCCGAGAGCAAGTCACCTTGTCCGGCATAGGTGCCTTGCAGGCCCTTGTTGGCCCAATCCTGCGCGAAGCCGGCAGCGGGGTTGAGATACGCCCCGACGTTGAGCGGATAGCTGGGCGCGTTCGGATTGGCGATCGAGCCAATGGTATTGGGCTGCGCGGTCGTGGCTGGCGGCATACCGCCAGTGCCGCCAACTTGGCTTAAGCCGCCGCCAGGATTAGCCGACTGCGCTGCTTGCTGAATAGCACTCCCATACGGCGCTGATTGCGGTGTTCCAGCGCCGCCCGTATATGCGCTAGCATTGAATGGATGCGCAGCGTTAAAGGCATCGCTGCCCGACCAGCCGCCGAGTTGGTCCGGCGTGCCGTAGCCCGCGCCGGCTGCGGTGGAACCACCGTAGTAGGGACCGCCGCTGGTGAAGTCCCAGACGGTCGCGGGATTGCGCCCGCCTGCTATCCCGCCGTTATAGCCAACGTTCGCATCGGTGTTGTTGATGAACTGATTCAGCGCATTGCCGTTCATGCCGCCCTGCTGCAACAGTCCGATCGTGCGGCCCTCTGCGCCGAGATTGCCCCAAGGCGTCTGCACGCCGCCGCCACCGGGCGACAGCAAGCCTTGCTGGGTCGCCGCGTTCTGATTGCCGAACCACGAGGCAAATTGCTGCGGATTGATGCCGGCGTATTGCTGCCGCACCGCTCCCGGTTGCGCTATACGACCGAGGCGCTGCGCGCCAGTTTGCGGATTAACTCCGTTGACATAGGCCATCGTGTTACCTCGCGTATCCCACTGGGCCGCGGAACATGGTGTTAAACGCATTCGGCTGCGCTGTTTGCGCCGGACCCATCATGCCGTACCCTAATCCGCCACCACCGCCGCCGCCGAGCAGGCTTTGTATCAAGGGATGTAATTGAGACATTTGCTGTTGCTGCATGCCGGGCATCCATCCGCTATTGTTCGATGGATAGTTCTGCCATGTGCCATTGGAATCGGTATAGCCGGGGAATCCTGAATCGCCCCCCATCTGACCCATGCCCGGCATCGAACCGAGGCCACCGAAGCCGAGACCGCCAGCAGACCCATAAGAGCCGAAGCTATTGGATGGTCCCATCATTCCCGGTCCCAATCCGCCGCCAGCAGATCCCATCATTCCCGGTCCAAGCGCGCCCGGCATCGATGTCATACCCTGCGCCGGTCCCATCATTTGTGGACCGCCGAGACCACCGCCCGCCATCATGCCTGCCTGCGGACCATAGGATTGCATGGGTGACATTGACGGATAGGGCTGCATTGATGGATAGGGCTGCATGCCGCCCATGCCACTGCCGCCGCTGAATGTCCGAGGCGCACGATTCATGGCGAGATCGCCCAAACTTCTTTGCATCGGCTGCCCTTGATAAAACGCTGGCATGATCGTTACCTCTTAGATGAGCCGCCGAGCGGCCCGTAGTTGAGCGGACTCCACTTCATGTTGGCGAGATTGCCCAAAGCCGTTGCCCCCTGATTCATGTAGGGCGCATAGAGGCTCTGGCCGCCGAGGATCTGATTGACTGCGTTCTGTGCATTGTTGATGCCAGCGACGACTTGGCCGGTCGCCTTATTCGTCGCGTGGTAGCCCAGCAAACCGCCTAGAAGCGGCGCTAGCAGGCTCGCGAGCCCCGGAATACCTCCGAGGCCACTCAAGAGCCCAGAATTCGATCCTTGCGGCCATTGCTGGCTTGCGCCGCTGCCAGGAGGGCCTTGTGTCCCGCCTTCATTGCCGAGCGGTGCACCGCCAACCCAATTGCCCTGACCGTCAACCCAACTGATCGAGCCATCGGGATTGATCTGCGGCTGGAAGCCCGTGTCGACATTGCTACCGAAGTTGCCGCCGGTATCGCCTACCGTCGTGCTGGGATCGGTGATGTTCGGAATCGACGGATTGGGGTTGTTCGGGTCAAACGTGCTCCAATCGATGCCCAATGAATCGTTGGGGAATGCAGTGGTCGCCTCCCCAAGATTGCTGAGATCGGTCAGCCAAGAAAAATCACCCATGATTGAATCCTTGCGCCAGACGCCCGAGCGTCAGGAGCGCGGTTATCGGATTGATGCCACCGCCTCGCGCGGCATTCATGCCTAGCCCACCCAACGTGGTCGCCCACGAGGGCACACCCAAACCGCCCAAGCCAATGCCTAGCAGCGTCAGCGGATTGAACTTGTTCCCCTCAATTACGTTGCCCGCCTGATTGAAGGCTTGGCCGAGCATCCCCGAGAGCGGCGTAAGAGCGCCAAAGCCCGCACCCAAACCGGCCATGATCGCGTAGGGAATCGCGCCGCCGTATCTATCGAGCACGTCGCCGCTTGCATTGTTGACGTTCGCGGTCCGCGTGATCCAGCCATAGTTGGGATCGTTGATGACGGCTTTGGAGTTGAACAATTTGCTTGGGTCGCCATTCGATCCAGGCTGATACGGCGTCGGGCTCCAGCCCTGCACGCTCGTACCCAATGAAGTCTTCGGAAGCTTGGAGTAGTCCACATTGAAGCCGACGCCAGCCTGTTGCGGCGATGCGGCCGTGAGCGCTCCTGATTGCTGCAATTGCTGCGCGACCTGGGCGATGCTGGGGTCGCCCGCTTGCTTGCCGGCATCGACTTGCAAGTACGACGGATTCCCGTACTCATCGGTGCCGCCACCGTATGAGAGCAGAGAGAAGACGTCGGCGAGGGGCGCGCTCATTAGTAGTCGGGGAAGGGTCCGACCGGAACCGTGAACGTCGTTCCGCCGGGATAGCGGGCTACGGTCGTAGTTATGCGAAACTCGTCCAGATAACCGCCAAAGGCGACCGTCAGGGCGAAGTTAAGACCAATGCGGATAGTGCCCGCCGTCGAATAGTTGGTCGTGTCCGCGAAGTTCGCGACCGATACACCATCGACGTAGAGGAAACTTTTATTCGGTGCGCCGGTATCCTTGCACCAAGCGAAATGATGCCAAGTGTTCAAACTCGCGGCGGCGGCAGCGGCAGCAACTTCCACACCGTTTTGGAAGAAAGAAAACTTACCGCTGTTCAGACGCAGCAACGGCCGCACCGTGTCACCAGCGCCAGAGCGGAAATCCCAGATCGACGACACTACGCCGTTATTCGTGGAGTAAAACCATCCCTCAATGGTCAAGTCGCCACTGCCCAGCGTTAGCACCGCGCCCGTGTTATGAACAATGTGGCCGCTGGCGACGATCGGCAACATGCCATAGAGCCCAAAGACTCGCTGATCGCGAATCAAGCCGGAGATGCCAGAATTCACGGCTTCAAAAGCGTCACAGTCATTCGGCGCGCGGCTTGGAGGCAGCATCCGCGTGTTGCCCTGCGAGGTGCCGCGCTCGTCCATGTGACAGAGAAACCGCACACTTGAAAAGCTGGGATCAGGCAAGGAGGGCCAGTTCATCCCCTTCATTTGATTGTTGAGGTAGAACATGGCGTCAGCGGGCGTAAAGATCCCATTGGCAAGCGTTGCCGTTGGAATGCTTCCAATCTGATCGGAAGATGCGGCAGAGGAGTTCGCCACGGTCGCCGCTTGTCCACCGATGAGGCAGGCTCTACCCGGCCACATTACCTTGCTCCGACTCTGGAACAGGCGGGAGATCCCAACGTACACTTATGCGCGCCCTGCCATTGGCGGTTTCATGCGTCGAGCGCTTATCGTTCGGATTGTCAAATCCGCAATCGTGTTGTCCGTCGTGTCCTTCCGATAGGTCGCACTCGAATAGCGCTGCCGCCCCATGAAAGTCCAACCGCAAGACCTCGCGACACTTCTTAACCTCGACGATGATTGTCGGCTCAGCCATCAGTGCGAATCAACGTAGTGATGAGTAAAAGTGATACCTGCCGTCGTGTTCGGGGTCGTGATCTTTAGCGTCCAGTTCTCGAGCAGGAATTTTCGAGTCGGCGTGATTTCCATCTGCGCATTGCCGGGCACAACGGCATCCTGAATGATCGGGTTGTTATTGGTGCCGTCAAACCAATTCGTTCTGACGGCGATGCCGCTCGTCGTCGTGTTGGCGCACGTCAGGGATAGGGTGATGTAGGTATGCCCGCTCGCTGCAGCATTCGTCGTTAAGCTCTGCTCGGCGGTGCTATTGGGTGTTATCCGATCCACCGCGCCATTCGCGATCATGGACGACGAGTTGAGATTCGGCGCAGACATCAGTTACCGCCCAGCACGAGCGCCCAGAAGAAACTCGTTGCGCCGCCGCCTGATCCATTGGAGGCAGCCGTAAGATGGCCCCACTGATCCACGGTGAGATTCGTGTTTGTGTAGCTTCCCGGTGTGACAGCCGTGGTCGCGTGCGAAGTCGTGCCTACGCCAGTAATCGGATTCGGCGTATTGATGATCGGCAGAACGGACGTGATGCTCGTGACCGTTCCACCACCTCCGCTACCGGTAACGAATTGCACCCAATGCGGCGGGACACCTTTGGTCGGGGCTCCAGCGTTATCGCAGCCGATCCAACCTACTAACGTCGTGTCGTAGGCAATCTGGCCGAGGTAAGGATTCGGCGGCCGCTGGGCAGTCGTGCCGCTCGCCCACAACCATTGCATGCCGAAGTACAGGTCATTGAAGAACTTGACGCCATCACGCCCGTAGGCTTGCGTGAACTTTGCTTCAAGCTGATTGCTGATCGGGGCAATGGCGGTCATCGCGCCCTCAGATTTGCATTCAGGATTGCCCGCTTGACCGGATCGGTGATTCGCATGCGAAAGGCGAAATCACGCGCCGCACCGAGGCCGAGCCAGCGGGCACGATAGAGATAGCCGCCAATCGGCCCCATGCTCGTCCAGCGCTCATTGCCCCACGTATGGCCGCCATCGCGACTCGTCTGAAGCATGATTTGCGGACTCGATCCCTGCCCGGTATTGATGCCGACGCCAGCTTCCAAGTCCGCCTGCAACTCATCCACCGTCACATAGCCCAAGCTGGGATCAAATAGATGCTTGGTGACGACTTCCATGCAAATCGGGTCGCCGTTATCGGTGTAGACGGTCTGATCGACCTTGTAGATATTGCCGTTGCGGTAGTCGGTGACGTAGGGTGTCGTCAGGAGCTCGAACCGGATCTCGCCGTAGTGGCGCGAGTACGGGCCGCCCGCGGGACCGCTGCTGACTTCCGACCATGCTTCGGCCAAACCATCATATAGATAGGACTTGTCGGGAAAGTTGATCTGGTAGAAGTAGTGGCCGTACCAGAGGTAGGAATAGGCCGTCGCGCCGCTAATATTGGCGCGCTGCTGCAAGTCGTATTCGATCTCCGGCGTCGATACCGTAGTGACGTTGTAGCCCTGCTGGCGGATCACATGAAATTGCCCCATGCGATTGCGCGCGAGATAGATTGTGTCATCGCCGAAACGATCGATGCTCCAGACCGCCGCGAGGCCCCATTCCACCACCGCACTACCGACCGGCGCGAAGATGCGCGTGTCGGCCGAGAGCGTCCAGACTTCAACTGTCTTTTCCCCCAGCAGCAGCAATTCCTTGTGGATGACATACACGGCGAGGAGGTTGTCGGGATCGGCTTCGGCGGTGGCGAATTGCAGCCCGTTCCATGTCGTACCGTCATAGACATTGCTCCACCAGAATTGCCCGGTATTCGGCTTGTTGACGATGAAGTAACCACCGAGAAAGGCTACCGTCGTCGCGCCGCTCGGGAAATTGACATCGGTGATAACCGCAAACACGTTCGTGTTCATGTTGAGGATGTAGCCATTCAGGCCATCCACCAACATGAGTTGCGTGCCGTTGTCCGAGAGCGAGACCCGGCCGGCAGAAGTGTTAAGCGTTCCCAGCGAGGTATAGACCCCCGCCGCATTCAGGCTGTAGAGCGTCGATCCAGCGACGATATAGGTCACGCTGCGCGCAATGACCGTTCGTGCCCCGCGGGGCGAATTCACCCCGAGGCTCGCAAAGAGCGTCAGGCCCGGCGTGCCGTAGATCGTGACCGGCGAGCGGTCGGCATCGCTCTGCGGCTCGAGATAGCAGTTGATGCGCCGCTGTCGGCTGACATTGGCCGACTTGTAGCCTTCCCCCTGCCCCCACAATGGCACGATCAATTGACGGCCCTCCTAGCTCTTAGCAGGGCCGCCTGGGTGACTTCCTCAACCTCGATGGCGGGCCAGTGGAACTCGCGGTTGTAGAACTGGCAGCCGCGATGGGTACAGAACGCGGTCAGCGTCGATGGGTCGTCAGAGTGAATGACGCCATAGTTGAGCGGCCGCAAGCAGCTCGCGCAGATTTCAGGCCGCAGTATCGTGAGCACGTTTGACCACCGCTCGGACGTCTTTCTCTCTCACCACGATCCAATTCTTGTCGAACACCCGAATGTTCTGGACTTGGAACTTGTTCACCAACACCGTATCGCCGGGGTTGATATTGGGCGGAATATGCCGGCCGTGACCGTCGAGTTCGCCCGGCCCGACCATCGCCACTTCCACCTCGACTTCCTCATCGTGCTTGCGCTCAACGAGAATGCCGCTCGGTAGCGTCTCGGTGCCGCTCGGTCGCTTGCATACCACGCGATCGAGAATCGGCGTCCAGCCGTATTCGCTCATACTGTCTCCCCGGTCAGGATGTTGAAGAAGCGCCGCTTCTGCGTCGGCAGCGGCGATTGCAACAGGTATACGTTCTCGCTCGCCGCAGTCAGAACGCGTTTGGAATAGTCGGCAGCGGCCGAGAGTTGCGGCGTGGGCTGTTTGCCAAACGCCGTCGAGAGCTCAAGCGCCAAGCAGGTCTCATAGGCTTTGCGATAGCCCGGCGGGATCACCACCGTATCGTTAACGGTGACGAGTTGAGTAAGCGGCGCGTAGTACAGAGCGTGGACCTGATCTGCGTAAGCTGGCGTCGTAAAGAACGTGAAAGTGACCGTTGTCTCTTGGTAGTTGACATACACACGGTCAGGTCTTCCCGGAGCAACCTTATAGATGAGCCGAGAGTAGGCGTCCGCTTCGATGATCTTCTGGTAATAGCTGACATTGTTCGAATCGGTGAGATAGACATCGGCAAACTGCGTTGGCCGCACGCCCAGCAATTGCCCGCCGCCGGTCCCGATGGTGTAAGTCGCCGTGCCGGGGGTGAGCGTGAAGCCGGGGATCGGTGCGCCGGTCTGCGAATCCACGATGTTGTAGAGCGGGACGATTTCCGCCGACCAGCTATCCAACTGCGCGTTCATGATCTGCATCGCGAAGTTGGCGGTGTCGTTGTCCATCGTCTCGCCCAAGGCAAAGAGCCCCGCGCGGCGCATGGCTTGATTGAGGATGTCCAGGCCGGTCATGAAATCAGCCCAATCACGCTCTGATCCTCGATAAGATCTACCTTGTCACCCTCTGGGCGGTAGGTATCCACGCGCGAGGAGTAGACAATGCGCATGCCCGGTCGCGCCTCATGCGAGTACCAGCCATGCTTCAGCTTCCGGCCGGTGCCGACCGCCTGCACGGTGCCGATGCGGCAATCGTGCGAAAGCCCTTCCACGCCCGGCGGCAGCCAGAGCGGGGATAGGTGCTCGCTAGACTCGCGCTTGACCGCGAGCCATTGGTTACGCGGCTGCATTCTTCGGGGGCCGTCCGCGCTTGCGGGCAGCAGCGGCGGCCGGATGCTCCTGCGGCACGCTGGCCTGCGGCTCGTCGGCTTTCACGGATACGCTGTCCTCGACCGGAGCGCCCAGGAACTGAATGCGCTGGATCTCTCGGCTCGGCCGCGAGGTCAGGTCTACGCCATGCGCCATCATGGAATCGCGCCAGTCGGCGGGGTGGTCGGCCTTGATCTGCTCCTCATCGCGCCGGTTCGCAACGCGTGCCTGCCGATAGCCGCCGTCGGGGAACTTGCCGTAGATCATCTTGGGATACTCGGCATAAGCCACCATCGGCGTGACCGGCTGCGTAGTCTTGTTGTAGTTCTGCCGCTCCTGCTCGCTCATGTTGTCCCAATCGATCCGGCGCGCATGGCCCTTGCGGGCTGTCGCCTGATCGAGCGCTTCCTGTAGCTCCTCCAACTGCTCTTTGGTGAACTTGCTGAGATCCATAAATCTCCTCGGTAGAAACCCCGCCCCTTGCTGAAGGGGGCGGGGGTAGTGCAACGGGCTGTTAGGGGGAGTCAGTCCCTGGGGATCAGCCCGTAACGCGAACCGCCAACTCAGGGAGCACTGCCTTGAAGCCGTACAGCACGTCCGTGCGCAGCGGCATGCGGTCGCCGTTGATGTCGTAGGCCCGAACCACGCGGATGCGGAAGCCGCGGTATTCGGCGCGCTTGGCGAAGTCCACCCCACCCGGCAACGGCAGATCCGCCATTGCCAGCGTTCCGAAGTTCTTGTGGAACGCTAGGTTCTGCGGATAGGAGGTCGATGCCGAGCCGACGATCGTGACCGCGCCGCCCGACGTCGGAGCCGCCGACACGTTCTGGAACGCCCCGCCGTAGATGATCGCAGGCGAAATGTTGACGGTCATGTTGCCCGAGCCGTCCGTACTCGCCGGACCATTCACCACGAACTGTTGCAGGCTATTGGTGCTGGTGCGCGATTGCGGGTTGACCGCATTCGAGCCGGCTAGAGTGATGACTTCGCCACCGTTCAGGCGCTGCGCCGCGCTCGCGGTCCAGTTGTTGGTCACGAGGTTGGTAGACGCTGCCCAGCCGCTCGTCAGGCCCTGATTGGAGCCGTTGATCTGCGGCGAGCCGCCGAGCTGCCCGTTGGCCTGGAGTTGGATGTTCTGATCGAGCGAGAACTTGAACCCCAGCGCGTTGCCCATGTTGCCGGTGTCGTAGTTGTCGCTGATCTTGCCCATCGGGTTGAACAGACCCACCAAGCCGTTCACCAGCCCCGCATTCGCCGCGGGGCCGAGTACGCAAGCGCGGTTGTCATCGATCGGCGCGGCCATTTCGTTCAACTTCTGGCCGGCCAGCAGGATGACCTGTTGGGAAGCCGGCGTCGCGCCCGCCGTACCGACAAGGTTCCAGACTGACGAGAACAGCCCGCAGCCGTCGCGATCGATCTTGTTGGCGATGGTTGCCATGATCGGCACGAGGATGCGCTCGCGGAAGTCTTGGATATTCAGCGCCATCTCCTGGCTGGTGAACTGAATATCCACGCCATATTGCGTGGTGAGCGTCAGCGGAACGCTCGTTTCGTACTCATCTTCGACCGACAGCGCGGGGCCCGTTCGGCCCAGGAAGCGCGGCGGCTTGCGGATGTAAATCGTATTGCCAACTTTCTCGCCCTCGCGGCCGAATTGCGGCTCGTAAGAGCGATCGATGAACTTGGCAAAGGTCAGGTTGTTTTCCAAGACGATGACGGCATCGTTCGTCACCATCGTTGGGGTGAGAGTCAGGTTCGCCATTTAGCGCAGTCCTCGAGTCATGCCGTTCTTCGCGAGGTATGCGCGCCATTGAGCCGGCGACATGTCATCAGGGTTGGGCCCCGCGGGAACGGTCTTGCCACCGATCGGCTTGGCCGGCGGTGGCGCTTTGGATGGAACCGGACGCGGTTGCATCTGACCCGAGAGCCGCCCCACTTCGAGGGCTTGCTGCCACGGCGGGAGATTGATGAGCGAGGTATGCACCTGCGGATTAGTCGCCAGGTAGTGCAAGACCGCTGCCGGATCGTTGCTGCCCTTGATTGCGAGCTCCAGTGACGGCGGAACCGGCAAATCGGAGGCAATAACGGTGTCCTCCCAATCCTCGAAACGCTCGGGAGCGGTCTGCAACGCCTCGGCATACTTGGCGTTCAGAGCCGTTTCATGAGCCTTCGCGGCATTGGTATTGGCTTGCTGCAAGACTGAGCCGACGAACTGGCCCAGCCCTTCCCTGACGGCCCCTTGCGCCGCTTGCGTCGCCTCGAACCGGGCCACTGCGCGCTGATAATCGAGCGCATTGCTGAAGGCTTCCGGCTTCGGAGGTTCGACTTTGGCGGCAGGCGCCTGCTTCCCCTGCTCTAACAATCTCTGCACGGCAGCAGCCAAGGCATCGCGCTCTTGCGTTGCGCGCTGGGCTGCTTCCAGGGCTTGATCTCGCTGTCCGGCGAGTCGATCCAGAGCTTTTTGCACCCCGCGGGCAGGCTTCTTGGGCGGCGGCGTCCCGTCACCCTCTGGAGCCTGCTCGCTGGACGCGACCGGAGTCTGGGCCGTAGCTTCCTGCGAGGCTTCTTCCCCGTCCGCCGGTTGCTCGGGGGGTTGTGCCTCTCCTGCTTCAGCCGTCGGGGGTTCCGGCGGCTTCGCAGGCGGCGCGGCGGGAGCTGGAGCCGGTTCCGGCGGTGTTAATGCCGGATCAGGCGTCAGCCCGGTAACTTTGATGGTATCGCTCATCTATCGCATGGGCATTACTCCTCCTCGCGCAAGGGATTGAGTTTTCCTTATTGGTAGACCTTGACCACGACCGCATCCAGCGTGAACGTCTCGGAGCCGGTCGCCTTTGTGCCGGTGAGCACAAGCACCTGTTCCACTGCGCCGGTGCCGGAGTAGTTCGCGCTCGAGACCGTGGTGTTAGCGGTCGTGCTCGAGCCCCAGCCACCGGCCGACAGCAAGCCGGCGTTGGATCCGATGATGGTTTGGTTGTCGTTCCGCCCCGCAACTGCGAACGTGCCATAAGCGCCGATCATGGAGGTATAGGCATTGGAAACGATTGCGCTGGCGCTCGTCTCGAGCGCGCCGGCCGTCGAGCTGTTCGTGCTGTTGCCGAAGTAGCCCTTCAGCGTCTTGACGTTGGCCGAGTTGGTCAGCGTCAATTGGTAGTAGCACTCGATACGGAAGTTGGGCGTGAAGAAGCCGGCCGGGAAGCGCATCGAGAACAGTGTGTTCTCCGCGGTGCTCGAGCCCAGCGCGGTGAAGGCCACGCCGGACTGCGCAATGGTCTGCCGCTCGGTCCCGACCGTGGGATAGTTCTGAATGTCGGACACGATGACCGTGCAGTTCTGGCCGCCGGCTGCGGTCACTTGGACTTGACCAAGCGAACCCATGATCGAGGCGTAAGTGTCGGTGGCGACCGAAAACGGTGTGGTGTTGCCCGACTGCGGCAGGGCGGTGAAGACCGGCGCGACACCCGATGGGCCTACAGCCGCGGTAACGGTGCCGCCCGAAACCGGTTGGAAACAGACGGACGAACGCGCCGGGGCCTGGATGATCTGCGTCGTACCGGCTGGGACAGTGATGATCCGAGAGGACATGGAATTTTCCTTCTAACGCGGCAACCATTGGGTTGACGCATTGTTGTAGATGTAGCTCACGCGAGTCTTCGCGGCTACGGTTGCCGGAGCGTCCACAAAGGTCGCACCGGATGATGCAAGCGTCAGCGCCGTACCGACCGCTGCGCTAAAGTAAACGGTGATAATCAAGCCATCGATACCCGCCGCCCCCGCCGGGAAGTTGATGGTCAGCGTCGCCAGGTTCGTGCCCGTATAGCCGAGATAACTCACGCCGGCATTGATGTTGGTCGGGGTCGCGGCGTTGTTGTTGATGATCTGCCGACCGCTGCTCGAGAGGTTCTCAGTCTGGCTAATGAGCGTCGTAAACGTCCCCGCTACCGGCGTCGTGCCACCGATGACCGAGTTATCGATGGTCGCGCCGCTGATCGTGCCCCCGACCTGTGAGCCGCCAGTGATGGTGTTCGATACTGCGCGCAAGCTCATGCTAATTGCCTTCGCCCGTAGCCACGAGGAGCGTTGTCGATGTGCCGCTGATCGTCGCTATCGTGTCGGCATAGGCCCCGCCTTGCATGACAGGCCGACGGATCAGCTTGCATTGACCGGGCTGCACGTTGTAGCTGCCGGTGCTCGTGCCCGAAGGCGCCAGAGCGGTCGCGGTCGATAGGCCGAATTCCACAAAGCAGGCGGCCGAGCCGGTGTTGGTGAGCTCGAGACACAGGCCACCAGGAGGAAGCGAGCGCACCGCGCTGGAGTTGGTCACAGCAATGGTGATCGAGCAGTAACCGCCAGAGCCCCCGGCCGCTGGGTTGGCGTTCTGCGCGGGGCAGAAGTTGTCAAGAAACATGTCTTATCCTTTGGTGAGGCTCGCCGCCTCTTGATCCATCGCTGCGGCTTCCTGCCGCACGTCTTGAGCCTGCTTCTGTTGCAGCTCGACCATCTTGAGCGCCCGATCGAGGATACCGAGCAGGAACTGACGTTCGTCATCCTTCATATCCGCCGCCAGACGGGCCTTGTCGATGGCCGCATGCAACTGCACGTCATGGGATTCCATGACCTGAGTCTGTAGGTCGGTCATGGCTTCAATATTGGTCTTTTCAGCCTTGGCCTGTTGATAGGCGTTATTGGCCTTCAGGACCGCGTTCTGGCCCTTGAGCGTCTGGTTCTCGTTCTGCATCTTCTGGAATTCGACGCCCATCGCTTGCATCTGCTGTTGGAAGTCTTGCCCCTGCTTCTGAAGGGCCTGCCCCAAGGCAATGACCTGCGGGTTCTGCGACTTCTGCGCCATCAATTGCTGAATCGCTGCCGGCAGGGTGACTTGGATGCGATCGGCGACGTCCTGGGCTCCCGGCCAATCCATGTTTTTGACCAGCAAGTCGCCGGCAATGCCGAATAGGGCCCCGTTGGTCTGCTTGACCATCTCCATCATCGAATTGGAAGCTTCGGCGCGCTTGCTGGCGTAGCTCGGGCCGGTATCAACTACGACGTCATACTCACCCACGCGGATATCATTGAGATCCGGCAGCGGTTGCGGTGGCGGCATACCGGGCTGTTGCGGCGGCATGGGCTGGGCTTGGTTCACCGTCTGCTTATAGCTGGTGCCATCCTCGCGGAGGAGCTGAATCTCGCGCTGGGTGTCGTAGATCTTCGGGATCAGGTCCACCAACTGCCGGCCGCTGTAGCGGATGGCGCGCGAGAGGTTGTCCACGAAGTGAAACGTCTGTGTGTTCGCCACGCGCTCCTGAGCCAATATTGCCCGGCCCGAGCGATCATCGACGTCCTGCTGCGCCAGCGGGTCTTGCACACCCGTCACGCGGTTGATGAACTGGAAGAACTGCATCGCCTGGGCCAGCGTCTGCGTCATGTCCACGTCAGCCGTGGAGCGCTGCGGTGGGCCGTAGCCCAATTCCTTGCCATCCTCGCCGAACTTGCGATAGGTGAGATACGGATAGGGCCGCGTGTTGGCCTGCCCCCATTCGCGCTCGCGCTGATCGAACTGGCCTTCGGCCCCGACGTAAGGCGCCATCGGCTGGATCGAGAAGCCCTCGGCGGACTTCGTCACCATGTAGTTCGCCATCTGCTGGGTGTCTTGGGCCTTGTCTACCAAGGCTTGCCAGATCACATCGTCTTCGATGTTTACGACGTCGGAATAGACGGGAATGATCGGGATGTGTTTGCCCGCCCACTCATGTTGCTCAAGGACTTCGACGCCGTTAACGACCTCCCAGCGCACTTCACAACGGTCCACCTCACGTGCATCGATGTAGGTTCCTTTCTTCGGGGGCCATTCCATCGGAACGACTTGACCCGTAGGCGGTCCCTCGGACTCAAACCGCGTGGAACCGTCAGGGAGTAGGTAAAGAGTTTCCTTCCAATAGACCTTGTGGAAGTAATCAGCCACCTTGATCGAATCAGCATTGAGCCACGCACTAAGCGCCGGGTCAGTGCTTTGCCAATCGATCGGTTGCGCATTCGGATAGGCCCTCTCAAAGTCGTAGCGCTTCATCTCTTGCACTACGAGGCACTTTTCCGCGTCTGAGCCATCCGGCTCTTTGGCGTCGTCCAAGTACACGCTGAAAATGTTGTTGACCGGCTTGAGCAAAATCTTCTGGTAGAAGCTCTGCTCTGACTCATATTCGGTCACGATCCGCCAATAGCCGATTCCGCCCGCCACACAGTATCGATAGGCATTGTCGTAGACCGCCCCGGCATTGGAGTCGTACTCAATATGCCGGATCAGGTCTTGGTAGATTTCCGCAATCTCAACCGTGGCATCGCTCGAGGCCGGGCGAATCTTACAGGCGGGCCGGTTCTGCCGTTCATCGTTCGTGACCTGATTGATGAACGTCGGCATCATGTTGATCTCGAGACAGGGCCGATTGTCCTGCTCGCGCTCCCGGCGGATCTTGTCCGGCCACTGGCTCCCGCGGCGATAGCAGAAGCGCAGCAATTCAGCCGCTCGGAGCCGGTTCTGGCTCTCGCGCTCGTCTACGTAGTCGAGGAATTCGCGCGCTTCTTGCAGGAGCTCGGCATCGGTGTACTTGCGCTGATCCTGCCGGCCTTGCGGGTCTTGGTCCTGCGGCTTGTCAGCGCCGGTCTTGGCGACGTTGGAGCCGAAGACGGTCTTGGCTTTCTCGGCCGGGCCAGGGCCTTGGGGCAGGTTCATCATGGCCTATATCCGGACCGGATCAAGCCGTTCCATGCGCGTTCTGATACGTCTGAGCGATACACCCAGACCATTGAATCGCTGTTTATATCGTAGACCCGCAAACGCAGCGAAGTAGTTTCGACCTGAATGCGTTGCGGTTCAGCATGGTCAATCGTTAGGCTGGGACCGGGAGAGCCAAGCAAGATTGCTGTATCTCTCGGAACGATTCGCATGAGCGAATCAGCCCGCACGATGGCTGGCGCTACGCCCAGCGTCAGTATCGAAGCTAGAAAGCTACGACGGCTCGTCATTGCATCCACCCGCCAACCTGCTGCTCAACGGCGCGCGGTGCCGGGCGCTTGGCTTGCGGGGATTCAACGATGCTGATCGCCAGATGCCCGAAGGCGTCCGCGCCATTACTCGCCCAATCGTGCACCGGCTGGGCCTTGAACTCACCCATGCGCTCGTTGTAGTCGCGGCGATAGTTGAGTAGCGCTTCCAGACCCGCGGCGCACTTCTTTTCGTCGAACTCACACCGCGGCAGGATCATTCGGGCGGCGTGGATTCGCTCCTCTCGCGCCCCTTCCTGGCCAGATCCCACTCGGGGTACAGGGCTGAAAGTGATGCCAAGCCGGCCCGCAGTCTGCGCTCGAGTGAGCCCGCTACCGAATTCGCCCGCCTGGATGTCGTGCGGTCCCCAATGTCTTCCGTACTGATAACCTTTCTTAGCAAGGACCTGGGCATAGTGATCCATCCCTTCCCGCTCGGCTTCGTAGTAATCGATTACTCGGATGGCTCCGAGCCGCTGCTGGTAGAACCAGATCGCAGTCGCATCGCCAAAGCCAATATCCCAAGCTGTATGCACCGAGGTTGAGGGATCGTGCGGTACGCTCCCAATACGGCCATCTTCACGCGCTTGGGCAAGCTCGGCGGCATAGATAGCACCGCGGACTGAGGCTTCGAACGAGCATTCGAACTCCTGGGCATATTCCTCCGGCAGCATCTTGCTGCGCTGGCGCTCGAGCTCGTCATACGGGATGACTTTGGTTTCGCTCGCCTTGTAGGTCGCGACGTACCAACTCGGGTCTTGGAGCGCCTGGTTGCGCATGTCGTAGAACTGATTGCGGCCGTTGGGCGTCCCCATGAACATCGCCGAGCCCAACCGATCAGCAAGCGAGGGCTGCACAATCTGCGTCCAAGCTCGAGCCGGGATCATTTCGTACTCATCAAACACGACGTCATCCCAATACGGCCCGCGGAGGCTGTCGGGATCGTTCGCGCCCAAGAGGTACATCTTTCGATTGCCGGGCAGGGACAGCATAAGTTCAGCTTCGTTGAACTCGCGCCCTGGAATGGGATTGGCGTAGTGCTTGACGTAGTCCCAAACGACCCGCTTAACCTCTTTGTAGGTCGGTCCGATGTAGGAAACACGCGGCATCAGCTTTCGGTTCTCGGCCAAGCGGCGGATCAGGTGGTTGACCGCCAGCACGGTCTTGCCGAAGCGGCGGTGGCAGACCAACACCGCAAAGCGATGGGCCGCGAGCTTTTCATGGATGGCGAGCTGGAGCGGTCGCGGCGCATAGGGAATGACTATTTCTCCGTGGCCCATCGGAGAACAGTTTCGCCTTGGATTGGATTGGACTTGCTACCTGGAGCGCCTTCCTCGACAGGTAGCATCCCGCGATAGATTTTGTAGAACTCGGTCGGATTGTCTCCGGCCCACTTCGCCATTGCTCGAACGCCCCCGATCTCATCGAACACGGCGACGATGTTCTCCCGCGCCGTCTTGCTGGTTTTGTTCAGTTGCCCCGGTTTACGTCCTCCGGTCTTCTCTCGCCCCTTCTGGAATGGCATTCAATATCGTTCTAATATTGAATTCAGCGCTTCTTCTTGCCCGACTTGACCTTGGCCGGTAGCTTCTTGCCCTTGCTGGCCTGATTCCATTCGTTGACGTCCACGCCCTGGGCCTCGAGCTTGCCGCGGTTGGCGTTGAAGTAGCGCTCCTGCGCTTTGGACTTGTACGGCATCACTTGCCTCGCTTGCCCAGGATGCGATTGGCTTTGGCGTCGATCTTCGACTTCCCCGCGGGGCTGAGTTTGCCCTTGGCTTCCATCTGGCTTGCCCGCGCTTTGGCGTTGGCCGCGTGCGATCGATCGGGCATTGGGTATTTGCCTTGCGCTGGCAGGCCAAAATCGCTCTTAGGGAGGCTCTTGCGCCGTTTGGTAGTCAGGACAGCCATGGCCCTATTTGCCCTTCCCTGCGGCCTTTGGAGCGGGCTTGGCAGCAGGTTTAGGAGCTGCCGCAGCCTTGATGTCGGCAATCTCCGCTGCGGTTGCATCGCGATGCACAACCTCATGGAAGGCGCGATTGAAGTCGGTTGCAACGTCGGCCCGCCAGTTGGCGATATCGGTAAGCGGATGCTCCGAGGTCTGGCTGTGATTGCCGGCGTCGCCTTCGCAGCGGATGAAGCCCCAAGCCGGTTTGCTCGAGGCTTTCAGGTTGGCATAGACGCGGGGCATCAGAAGCCCTTGTCCTTCTTCGGCGGGGCCTTGCCCATGTCGAGGCCGAAGTCGTCTTCGCTCTGCTTGGAGCCGATCGAGTACATGTCGAGACCGGAACGGCCGGAGCCAGGGCTGGGCAGGAAGGGCTTGTCATCGACACCGAGACCGGCGATCGAGTTGGCGAATACGCCGAGGTTGTCGAGGCTCGAGGGCGAGTTCATGCCGCCGCCGCCGACCTTGTGACCGCCATCGAACTGCCGGGAGAATTTGGCTGGGGCCTGGAAGTCCTCACCACCGCCGGGGGTGCGCTGCCGTTTGCCGGGCGACGCACCGTTCTTGCCAGTACGCCACAGATCGGCCTTGCCTTTAATTGAGCTCATGGATTTGCCTTTGAGTGGGGTTAATCTTGCCTCTCGCCGGGAGTGTTGTCGGCATCGAGGTAGAAGTCACAGGCCGGCTTGACCTTCATCGCCGGCTCGAGGCTTGCGTCTTTCACGTCCATCGATCCTGCGCGATTGGACGTTGTGGGAAGCACTTTCTTGCGGCGCGAGTTGTCGTTGACTGCTTGGCTGTAGCCTGGAACGAGTGGTTCGCGCATCGCGTTGCTCCGAAAAAGAACGGGGCCGCTAGGTGGGCAGCCCCGTTCAACCTTGGGAGGAGATGAAACAGTTCCGAAGGAAGTTGCCCGCCTTCGGAAAGGTAGCGTCTATGTTTTGCAAGGGTCTGTCAATTTGTTTTGTATCAAAACTTTTTCTTCGCGCTCTTTCTTGCGTTGGTAGATGCGCTGGTGCCACGCCTTGAAGTAGGCCGAGCGGCAGGCGAAGCAGTAGCGATCGTTCCTGTCTGGCGGGATCTCGGCGGTTTTGCAACGCGAGCAGATCATTCCACAGTCTCCCCGCCAAACACGCGCGCAATCGGCTTCAGAACGTTGCGTAGCGCGTCCAATTCTTTCGGCCGTGTCTTGGGTAGTGCCGAGTAGGTGCGCCCCCTGAAGGGCGGGAAATGCGCCGAGCAATACCAAGGGCCTTCGCCTTTCTGGCCCTCGCTCAAGGTGCCAGGCTTGGCGCAGCGCTGGCCCTGGAATTCGTTGGCGCAGCGCCGCACACGCAATGGCGGCTGATGCGGATATTGCGGAAATTCGACTTCAACGAAATCGATGTTCGGATCGAGTCCTTCGCTCATGCGCCTCCCAGCCGGGCCCGGATGCGCCCACGGAAATCATTCCAAGATTCGCCCGCTCGAGCCGGCCACATGCCGAGCTCGCGAGCCTTTGCCTCGGTTGCTTTCTCGCTCGACCACCAAGCCGCACCATTGCCCTTTGGGTGTTCGCCCAGCTTCGCCCAATCCTCGCGGATGCAGGTCATCAACGCCTCATCCCAATCGGCGTACTTGGGCTGCTTGCGCCGGACGTAACTCATGAAGGCTTCAAACTGCGCGTCTAGGTGGTTGTGGCCTTTCTCTACCGCCCAGCTTTTGACCCGATCGCTTATCGCGAAGTCGGGGGGGCAGCGCGTGAGCGCTGATGCCTTTGTATTTGTCTTTAATCTCTTCTCTTCTCTTCTCTTCTCTGGTAACGCTTCGAGCGTTACGGAATCGTTACGGAATCGTTGCGCGCGCTTCTGTCCCAAAGCCCTTGATTTCGCTGTCTTTCCGTTGTGCCTATCCCAGTTAGTGACCGTTAAAGTCCGCTTCTCGTCATCGAATTTGGCCCATCCGATTTGCTCCAACATGGCCGAAAAGCCGGGTTCGTGTAACGCTTCATCAACGCTCTTGCGTGACACGTGCGTTACGAGACCGTTACGCGAATCGGCCATATGCAGGTCGAGCCAACAGAAGTATTCGGCGAGCAGGCCGATGGCTTCCCGCCGGCTTAGGTTCATGACTTCCGCGATCTCGTGGACTTCGGGCTTCTGGAGGGTCGCGTGCTCGAGCTTGATCCAGTCACCCGCCATCGCCAGCCCGTTTTTCTCGTAACGCCGCGTTCTCGCGGATCGATGCGACACAGCGCCGGCACAAGGCAATCTCCGCCGGAACTAGGAAATACTTGGGATGCCTGCCGCAGCTCGTGCACTCCTCGCGCCAGGCGTAGCCCGAACTCGGTTGGGCATAGGGGATGCCATCGACTGAGGTGATTTGCAGATCCTCGAAGCCGAAGAACTTGGCAAGATCAGCCATTGCAATGCCTCAAGACGAACGGCACTGCGGCAGCAGCGATCGCCACGAAATAGGCGTAGAGAAGCGCGTGGATCGCGCTACGGACGAGGCCCGGCTTGTCGGCCGGTTGTTGCTTCTGCACCGCTTCCAGCCCCCCGAATGCGGTTAGTCCCAACTCCGTCCGCGCAGGAAGTCAGCCCAGGCGCGGCCCCACTCCAGATACCAGCTAAGTGCCTCGCAACAGTTGCGCCACCATTTGGATGACATCGGCCAAGCCCCCCGGCTCGCACTTCAACACGCGCCAGCCGCAAAGGACCGCCGCGTTGCCCTTGTCGTACTCCTCGCGCAAGCCCGCCCCACGAGCGTGCGCGCCCTGCACCCAGTTACCGCCGTTGATCTCGAGCCCGATCTTCGAATCGATCCAAGCTAGGTCTAGCCGCCACTCGCGCGTCGGGTGGAAATGCCATTCGCCTACGGGCTCCGGTATGCCGATGTGCCGGCAGTACGCGGCCGCATGGTAGAGATACTCGTTCGTGTGCTTCGGCCGCTTGACCTTGACGTCCACGAAGCCGTTCTCATTGCGCTTGGGCTCCGCGAGGCCGAGCCGTTCCCGGCGCCGCTGGGCGTAGCGATCGATGTCCGAAGAGAGCCAGCGCGTGCTCAATGCCCGATCCTCGCGGCCTGCATGAGCACGATCAGCCAGATACAGAAGTCGGCGAGCAACAGTGCTATTTCGATTCCGTGTTTCATCCCGATCCCCCGTCAGCATCGTTCTTTGGTCCTGTCGCGACGATCCAGGCGATGAACAGGACCGCTGCAATCAGCAGGGCGAGCAGGAACCATTTCATTTGTTGACAGCGTAGTCTAGCCGTGCCATATTGTCAACATGGAAATGCGCTCGATTGTAACCGACCTGCGGAAGCGGTCAACCAAACAGGGCCAGGCCAGCGTAGCCCGCGAATTGGGGGTGTCCCGATCGTACCTGTCCCATATCCTTGCCGGCCGGCGGCAGCCCGGTCCGAAACTCCTGCGGGCGATGGGTTTCAAAGTGACCTATCAGCCGACGAACGGTAGTTGACACGTCGTCAACAGTCAGGCATTCTAGCGTCGTACTGAGATCAACCAAGGGAGAGCCGACATGACGACCGCAACGCATACGCCGACGCCGTGGCGCGTAGGTGGACACTGCCAGCCATTCCAGATTGTTCATAGCGTCCGTATCGCTAACGGCACATTCGTTAACGACAGCGTCGCTTATGTGCCGGAGACGCGCGAGGAATACGAAGCCAACGCTGCCCACATCGTCCGCTGCGTCAACGCCCATGATCGGCTCGTCGCGGCGCTGCGCATCGCAATGTCAGTCATCAAGGCGCATCACGCGGAAAGTGATGTGCGACTCAAAGACGCCCGCGCGCTGCTCGCGGAGATCGAGAAGGGGCAAGCATGAACAAGGAACTCTATCGCCGCGCTTGGGACGAGATCTACCTAGTCGCTGCACAAATGGCCGGAATGATGCGGGCAATGGAGCGCAGCGAACTCACCCCTGATTACGCCAAGCCGCTGCTCCGCGAATTGTTGAACGAATACGACGCAGCGAAGAAGCTTGAGAACGCCGCGCTTCATGAGGAGGCCGCATGAACCAAACTGTCACCATGGCAACCCAGCAACCGCCCGAGCCCGAGCGCGACGACTACGCCCGCGAGGAGCGCTACCACAACGCGCTATCCCAAGCGATGGCCGGCAATGGCCCGTTCTGCGATGAACGCCTTCATGACTACTACGACCAGAGCGGCCGATTCTTTGTGCGCTTCTGCGCGCTCCTGCGCCGGGAACCGCCGATGACCGATGCCGAGTTGGGCAAGCTGGCGCGGCTCGAGTTCGCGCGGCTTGCGAGCGAGTACGCCGATGAAGTGGCGGACCGATGAGCCTGCCTCGCATCCCGATTACCTCGCCTGAGTTCCGCTATACCAAGGCGATCGATACCAACATCCGGGCCAAGGGATGAGCAGCTTCCGCGATGAATGGATCGCCGAGCAGCAAGTCTTCGATGAGCACCGCCAGCGCTTGGAGTGGGAGCGCGAACGCATCGACCGGGAATTAACGCTGCTCGTCGTTGCGGAGCCTTCGCCACAAATGGATCTTGACTTGGGAGAGGACAATGGGACGCTTCGCGACTGAGGGGAAAAAGCTCACACCCGCGCCCGCCGGAACGCATCTCGCGCGGTGCATCAAGATCATCGATCTTGGAACCCAGCACGGCGAATACAACGGCAAACCGAACAAGCGCAACCAAGTCATCATCATGTTCGAACTGCCGAACGAAACCGTGCAGATTGAGGGCCAAGAGAAACCGGCGCTCGTAAGCCAGTTCTTCACCAACTCGCTGTCGGAGAAGTCCAATCTCCGCCCCGCGCTGGAGTCCTGGCGCGGTCGGCCATTCACAACTGAAGAACTGCTCCGCTTCGATCTCGAGTCGATCCTTGGCAAGCCGGCACTCGTCACGATCGTGCACAAGGACGACAAGGCGAAAATTAGCAGCATCGCCAAGATCATGAAGGGCATGGAGACCACGCTGCCGGAACAGGTCAATCCATCGTTTTCGTTCTGGATTGACGATTGGGATCAGGAGAAATTCGACACGCTCTCCGACCGCATCAAGGCCATGATCCAGGGTAGCGACGAATACAAGGCCAAATTTGGCGAGAGCAATGGCGCGGGTAGCAAGAAAGCCAATGGCCCCGCCGACGACCTCGACGATGATATTCCGTTCTGACCATGCCACGAATCACCTTCGATCCCGCAGCAAGTCAGACACCAGCGGCATTCACCGATGCCGCTCGCGATGGTCCTGAACGCGCCGCATGGCTTGCCGAGCGTTGCGGCAAGTTGACCGCCAGCAAGATGCATGTCGCCCTTGCGTTCAAGAAAGACGGCACGCCGACGCAAGCACGATCGGACTTGCAACGCGCGCTCGTCGCGGAACGCATTACCGGCCTGAACATGCGCAACTATGTCAACACGGCGATGGAATGGGGCATTCAATACGAGCCGGAAGCGAAGCTGGCATATATGCGCATTGCCGGGGTAATCCTCCAAGAGAGCGGGTTCTATGACCATCCCATGATCGACATGTGCGGCGCGACGCCCGATGGCGAGATCGGCCGCGATGGGTTGATCGAGATCAAATGTCCGACCACGGAGACGTTCATCGGCTGGGTCAAGGCAGGGATCGTGCCGCCCGAGCATGAGCCGCAGATGGCGCTGCAGCTCGCCTGTACGGGCCGGAAGTGGTGCGAATTCGTCGCGTTCGATCCCCGCATCAAGGACGAGAAGCGGCGGCTATTCATTCGCAGATTCACGCCAGAGGCTCACTACATCCAGCTAATCGAGTCGCACGCCAAGCAGTTCCTGGACGAGGTCGAGCAGATGTTCCGCGAGTTCACGGAGGCCGCATGATCGCCCGCGCGCAGGAGTTGGCGGCGCTGGTGGAGCGGCTGAAAGTGGTAATCGACCCGTATGCTTCGCCACCGACAGATGAACTCGCGGCATTCGCCAGACAGTGCCAGACATCGCCGGGAGTGGTAGCCCAGCGGATGTGCGCCGCCGCTCTTGATGCCCTCGAAGCGCAGGCGAGCGCACTATCCGATTGCGATGTAAAGCTAGTCGCCGCACACGATGAGATTGTCGGACTCCGAGCCAAGCTCGCCGCCGCAGAGATGCGCTGCGAGAAGATGCGCGCGTGTGTGCGATTGGCGCTAGACCGAATGAACGGATACGGCAGTGTACGGGATGCGTTGAGCGACGCGATTGACGCCGCCCTCGCAGCGCCGGACGGGAAGGGGTGGGGCGACTACACTGGATGCGAGGATCACGGCATCCTCAACTGCGATATGTGTCATAGGTGACCCGATGACCAAGCCGAGCGCGCCGCTGCTGCCATGCCCGTTTTGCGGCAGCACAAGCATCAGTGAGCCGCAGGAAGGTTCTACGTTTCGGTGGCGCTATCTCGCTTGCAATGAATGCGGCGCACAGTGTGGCGAGGAACGCATCCAGACGCTAGGCGACGGGACCAACGAAGAATGGGATGCGAACGTCTACGCGCGACTGATCGAATCATGGAACCGCCGCGCCTCGCCGCAGGTGCCGCCGAGGGATGATCCGCTTCCGGCGTTGAAAGTTAGCCGCGAGTTATCGCCGGAAATATATGTATCGAGCGATGGCGTCGTGTTCGCTGACCCTGACAAAGCGCAGTCGTATTGCGGCAGTCATGGGCAGACGTTTCAGCGCTACGTGGCGGACGATTCCGACGTTGACTGGAGCGACGCCTCCCCGCCTCGCGCTGCGGGGACGGACAAAGGAAACGACGATGCCGAATCCTGATGATCTTCAAGTGTGTCCGCTGTGCCGCCGACCATATGAGCAATCAAGCGGCATTATCGAATCAATCCCAATGCGTGCGCGACAGGTATCGCAAAACGCTTACGTCGCTCAGCAGACCGGACAGATGATCGGTCTGCCTCGCGCTGCGGGGGCGGATGAGATGGCGATGCGAGAGGCGATTGATACATGGATTCAGCAGGAATATATAAAACGCGGGATGCCGCTCGGCGGAAATGAAGCCATTGCAGCGCGTAGGGCATGGCAAGCCGCCGTCGCATGGGCGCAATCGCGCGCCCCGACGGAGGGGGCGGATGATTTACAACCGAAAGGAGAATGACGATGCACAAGGATAAGCAGCACGACGACACGCCGCACACCGGAGTCAGGCCGGGGCACGCTTTCCCGCCCGACGTCATTACCCGCGCCAAGGCTTACGTCCGCACGCTGGACGCAAGCCACATTTACGCCTTCAAGGTGAGCAACGACGCGCTGCTGCGCGCTTGCATGACCGGCGATCCCGACTTCGAGGCGTTCGTGCAGCCGGTATTTTCTGGGACGCCGCCGACGCTGGATGCGGCAGGGCAAACGAGCGACGGGCGGGAGATTCAGTGGGTGACCGAGCCGAGGTTCAGCTAGGGGAGACCATGGCAAAAACGAATGGTAAAGAACGCGCGGTGCTCGTCACGACGGCGCATCGCGGCGTGTTCTTCGGATATGCGACGAAGACCGACGGGGATACGATCAAACTACGCGCGGCGCGGAATTGCATCTACTGGCCCGCAGAGAACAAGGGCTTCCTCGGGCTCGCGAACATGGGGCCAGCGAAAGGCTCGCGCATCGGTCCGCCAGCAGATATCGAACTACGCGCGATAACGTGCGTCGCTGAAGTGTCGGACGGCGCGGTGAAGCGCTGGGAGGATGCGCCGTGGAGCTAGGGCGCGTTTTGCGAGGCGCTGTGCCGGAGGGTTTTAGCTCCGGCTACGGCTACGGCTACGGCGACGGCGACGGCGACGGCTACGGCTACGGCGACGGCGACGGCTAC
>AP72_2010_repI_A10DRAFT_1000008_pt1 | contig 30319 bp, 33 predicted proteins | sample AmaPasreplicIA10_FD_9194 | JGI IMG/M metagenome (IMG submission 9194) | reverse complement strand
AAACAGTAGATCTGGTGTTCAAAGAGGTTGATCTTGCCGGTTAATGGGTCGCGCCAGCCGCTGGCGAGCCCGTAGCGGCCCGCGCAGAGGATACACTCATCATCACCCTCAAAGGCGACGTCGATCGCGCCACAGGGCACTACGCGGCTTACAAAGAGCAGTGTCCCCTGGATCTCATCCAGAAAGGCGAGCGGGATAACGGTGTTTGCCGTTCCCTCCAAGGGATACATGCCCCTGGCCATCGTCCAAAACTCGGGAGTATTCCCTCCCGCTTTAAGACGCAGGTTTTCATACCCGCCAAAGGTCATGAAGCCGGGATAGACGAGTTTCTGTTCGCGGACGTTCTCCAGATCCGCGCCGTCAATGCGCAAAACGAGCCAGTTCTCTTTGCTCTTCCATCGCTTGTCGATGTCGACTTTGACTCGAGTCCAGCCTTGCTCAGGCTGAGCATACATCGCCAGAGGACTTAGGACGTCACGCGGGTTACAGGCAGCCGCGACCTTGATCAGGTCGGTGCCCTCCATGGAGAGGAGCATGTTGTCGATGCCCTTCCACAAACCCAATGGAACCTCCTCCGCCTCATCTACGAAGGCTCTGACTCGCCCGACTCGTCCAAAAATTGGATCTGGACGCAGCCTGGGTATGGGATGGAAACCTTGCAACGCGCCTCGACCACTTGCCCCGGCAGGAATAGAAACCCTGGAAATTCCCGCATGTCGGTTCTGAGAGTCCAGCCCAATAAAACCGTCCAGCCTGAGTCCTGGGAGTTTGATTCGGGAGCTTTCATGGAGTTTATGGAGGGTGGAAAAGACATTACTTTTGGCGTGACCGGCCGTCGAACTTATGACCTTAGTATTAGTAAATTGTGGGTCACGCAGCCAATCGAGCAAAAACCAAGCGACTGAGGAGTAGGTTTTCCCGGCAGATCCACAGCCTAGCAGGATGGTCTTTGGCTCAGCAAAGAGGGTTGACCATATCTCTTTTACGCACTCAGGCCGCGAATCGAAGAGTTCCTCGGTCCAGATCAGACGTGCCGCTTCTGCCAGCTTGTTTGCTCGGAGTAGTCGCGAAAGGACGGCCCAGAGGTAAGCGTCGGCTTGAGAAAGTCGCTCGCAACTGGGCTCAAGCATTCTTACCGCGCCGAGCCGCTCGGAGTCAGTGCCTTCGCCGAGGGATTCACGCAACTGGTCGATCAAACGACGGCCGTGGAGTGGTGCCGCGATAGGACTCATTTCCAGCGTTGCTAATAGGCTAAGACGCTGCTAATTTCGAGCCCGGAAACGAGTCTCCCTCTCTATGGCCAAGAATGTCTTCGATTGGCTCAACGGGGCTCCTGTGCGAGCGATCGATCTTTCCGCCCCTGTGATGCAACTCTTTGAGGAAGGAGACTGGGTGCGAATCGTCGTCCAAGGTAATGAAGACCGTTTCTTACCTCAAAGGCTAGCGAAAATTTTATTCCGCCAAATTGGAGAGCAGTCCTTTCCAGAAAAGAGCGAGCTCAGCCGTAACACTCTTCCCCGGAAATCAATCATATGAGTGAAGTCGAAATCGTAAATGAGCCTATGCCTGCTCCACGGGCCAGCGGGCTACGCATGAAGGGTGGGGCTCACATTGTCTTAGTCGAAGAGGCTACCGGCAAACAGGTGAGCGAAGTCTACACCCCTGACTACATCTACCAGAACGAACGGTGTACCAGGGACGGGAGGAAATACTAGCCATGCTCCGGCGCTCATTCCTGGCATTTGCCGCTGGTAATGGTCTAACCGCCCAGACAGATGGTAGCATTACTAATACGCTGATAGGAAAAGCCGGAGGCTATACTTCCCCCACTAACAACTGGGTTGGCTGCTTTACCGGTAATTTCACCGCTGCTGCCAAGTCAGCGGCTACTGCGGTTGAATGGCTGGTGGCAAACGATGGAGCCTATGCAAGACAAGCCATGGGTGCAAGTGGTGCTGGCTGGACAGTTAATGCGTACTTAAGTGGGACCGGCGTCGTTTGGACCAATACCAATACGATCACCCAACCGGCCGTGACCTTGAACGCGCAGACCCTCGGAGCGATTGGTTTGATGGACTCCGTAGGACCGACCGGTGGCAACGCCAATTTCTTCATCGATGTGGCGAGCCCGTTGAGCGTAGCCGTAGGAGTTAACGTGATTCTCTCTGGTGGTGGCTCCCCAGGATTAACTTTTACCACTTACTAGCGATGTGGCTAACTGGATATCCAACGGAGCAGATACGGGGGGAAGTGGAGCTTATTCTCCTGGCAGTCAATCGGTAGGTTACATCCTAGCCAATTACGCGGTCGCCAACGGCGACACTATCACTCTTCCTACGGGCACATTTAATTGGTCCACTGGGATCAGCTGTTCTAAATCGATCACGATTGCTGGTTCCGGCTATGCTCCCAACGGTTCAGTGGGTAATGTTGCCGCAGGAACGCCTAGCGCGACTCCAGGCGCACCGAGCTTAGCCACAGTAATTAACTGGATTAACACGGGTGCGGTTAACGCGATCGCATGCACTGCTCCAACCACCGGTAATCTTTTCCGGCTTAGTGGAATCTCTTTCACCGGCATCGCGCAAAATTCTTCTGGTCCTGGGCCGGGATATTTAGGGCTCTCGGGTTCACCCACTACAGATCGATTCCGCGTCGATAACTGTCGTTTCGACATGACTTCGTTCTATGGGACGATGGTTTTCCTGTCCGGTAATCAGCGTGGGCTAATCGATCATTGCACCTTCCAAGGTGGCGTTGCCTGCGAAATGATCCATAATTCGGCCAATGGAGCAGGCAACACCGCAGGCTGGCAAGATGATATTATTCCCGGCAGCGTCCAGTGCGTTTACATCGAAGACTGTATCGGTCAACTCTGGAATTACACGACCCAGACTAACAAAGGCGCGACCGCTTTAATCCAAAACTACTATGGGGCACGGACGTGCGTGCGCTACACGCTGCTAAATTTCTGCCATCTTGATGTGCATGGCACCCCTGGATCTGTGGGCGGCCGGTGGTTCGAGTTTTATTGTAACCAACTCTATCTGCCAAGCGGCATCACCGGAAACCAGACTATCTACCAATTACGAGGTGGCAGTGGAATAGTCTTTAATACGACGGTTACAGGTCCAGGCACAAGCTTGGGTGACACCACCAGTGTCTACCTTTTTACCGATGAAAACCCTCCATACGGCTCGACAAATCCGCCTTACGGGCCGGGAGCGGGGATATTCAGCGGAGGTGCAACTCAAGGACCGGCCTCGAGCCCTGTATATGTCTGGGGAAACGGGACCGGGGTAAATGCCGCATCCACCGCTCCAATTGCTGTTAACTCGAATTATTTCGTCAGTACGACTCAACCTGGGAGCATGACGATCAGTGAAAAGGCGTCTCAGATCCCAGCAACGACTTACAGCTATTCGCCCTACACGTATCCCCATCCGGACACGGGACTGAGTAGCACTCCAGGCACGGGACTAACGGCGCAAACCGACCTATCGATTACGAAAACATTAATCGGGGTCACCAGTGGCGCTTACAGTCCACCGGGAAACAATTGGGTTGGTCTTTTCAGTACCCAATTCTCTAATGCCGCTAAGGCAGGGGCCGTGGAATGGCTTAGTTCAAGCGATACGACCTATGTAAGACAAGGGATGGGTGCTAGTGGTGCGGGCTGGACGATATCAGCCTATAGTTCAGGAGTCGGAGTAACCTTTAAAAACACAAATCTCATCCTTTTCCCAGGAGTAGCCAGCAATGCGCAGACTTTGTATTCCCTTGGTTTCTTAGATTCTGGGACGCTCGGAAGCGGCAATATCAATTTCTTTATTGATATGGGTAACAACGGCCAACTTTCGGTCTCGATCGGCGTAAGCGTTTGGCTGCCAGCCTTGACCGGAGCGGTATTTACCACCAATTGAAGTTATGGCGATTGCCTTTGTACAAGCCGGTGCATGGAATGGAAGCGCGGTAGCGATGGGTAGTGCGCAAACCGCAGGCAATACCAATATTATCGTAGTTACAACTTGGGGCACAACTGCGACTCCCGCTAATGTAGGAGACAATATTGGGGGCACCCCCCAAAATACTTATACGCTGATCGGAAACACAACTCCGGATCCGACTTTCGGCACGGTGTATCTTTATATTGCGACTGGCATTAAGGCGAACGCAGCTGGAGCCGTTCTACTCAACAGCATCACGGTAACAAGCGGCACTGTTCAGTCAGAATTTTTTGAGTACTCGGGAGTCAGTTCGACTAAGGACGGCACAATTCAGACTGGCAGCGGGACGACCGGGACGGCAATGGCCCATGCCAACCTGACTACGACGGCTAGCACCAATGACTTAGTTATTTCAGTGGGAGTGAACGGTAGTGCCAGTAGTTTCACGCAAGGAAGCGGTTACACTGGCCGTTGGACCCAAAGCTCGATGGCGGCTTATTACGAGGACCAGATTATCACCAACTCAACGGGACCGTTTACTGGAACCATGACTGCTAGCGGATCTGGTCACTGGGTGGTGCTAGGGGTGGCACTCAAAGCCTCTGCACCCGCTGCGGTTAGTCCTGTTTTGACTGGCTCAATCGGGGTTACCGGCACGCAATCGGCTGAGCTTGCGGTCGTGCCTCCGGCCTTAAGCGGCAATATCGGAGTCAGCGGCGTTCTCGTTCCGACCTTGCAGGGAGCTAACTACCCGGTTTTAAGCGGCAATGTTGGCGTAAGTGGAGTCCTAAACGTGCAGCTTCAGGCAAACGTAAGCGGCAGCGGGGTGGCTGGGGTCCAGGGAGTGCTCGCACCTACGCTAGGCTTGAGCCCACCTCCGCTAAGCGGGCAGGTATCTGTCGGTGGCACGCTGGTTACTAACCTAGCAGCCTCTCCAGTTTTGAGTGGCAACGTTCGGGTCACTGGAACGCTGGTCGCCTTAGTTGGGGTAGCTTTTACTGGGACAGGACGAATCGGAGTGAGCGGTACATTGCGACTAGCATTTTCTCCGGCCCAGGTTCGGCTCAGCGGATCGATCGGTGTCAGCGGAGCGCTCAGTGTCACTCTGTCCGGTCCGCCGGTTCCGCCGGGACCACCGAGCATTGCAAAGGATGGCTATCCCGGCGACTTCCTGAGCGGAGGCTGGTAGCTAATGGACCTTATACCACAAATGCTCTTGCTGTGAGCGTTTCGGCCAAGGCACCGGTTGCGGCCGGTAAGGCCAGCGCTCGACTTTGAGTTCAGGCTGGTAATGTCCTAAGACCCAGTCATTCCGGTTTTTGGGGTAGCCTGGATACTTAGAGGGCGCAACCGGAGGTGTGACCGGCACTACTACCGGAAGTAATCCGATCATCGATGCAACCCAATAGCCAGCGGTCAGAGTTCCGACGTTTTGGGGTTGGGATCCAGTCACGCTCCCTAGCTGGTTATAGAAGGTGCAGCAATTGATAAACCCGCTCTGGCTCCTGACCCAGGGAGCAGTGGCTAGGCAGCTGTTTTGCGGCATGACTCCGCAGAAAAGCATCTCATTGGGCTGGGCTAAAACCGGAGTCAGACTCACGGCAGCGCTAGAGACGCTTCCTCCGCCGATATAGGAGGCGAGATCGAGGGAGGCGATACCGGAGAACTCGACGATATCAACGTTAAAGCTGGGTTGGCTTGCGCTCAGAGTCCCGGTGACAGTCAGAAGCGCTGGCACTCTGGCAAGTTTAGTACTCCAGATGGTTGACCAATAGGTGTTGCCGCCGGTGGTGATGCTGACCCAGGCACCGCTAGAAGTGTAGAGGTTGGTAGGAGTGGCGTTGTCAGTGACGGAAGTGATCACCGGTGTCGCGCCGGTATTCTTGACCAGTAGGGACACCATGACGGTGTCTCCTACCACTGATGCGCCGGTGAAAGCTGGAGCCTGGGTAGAGGAATTATTTGTTCCAGACTTAGCTGACTGGACGTATGCCATGGGCTCCTAGCTGCCCTGTCTTTTAGCCCTTTGCCGTTGCCGGGTAGGGTTGCCAAGGTCCACCAGCAAAACTAATTGTAGGCAATCCGAATGCGCAGCCGGGCGCAATCGCTCGGGGACCACCTTCGGCGGGCGGATAGCCGCCTTGGCCAGGAGTCACAACGGTCGGATAAAACGGGGTCAGGGTGCAGACTACGCCGAGGTTCTGAGTGTTGGGCACCGGCGCAGGACCTGGGGTCAGGTGGGGAGTTATTCCATTGCTCATGAGCCGAATCCTAGTTTACTCTGAGGCTAATGTCGAACCTCTTGTTCTGCTTGCAGGTCTGTCCTCTTGACTGTGATGCCGGGCTTGAGTTGACCAAGCTCATCGTGGAGCTGGAACAGCAGCACCCCAGTTCCGATCGGCCGCCCTGGCTAATCAGTTACCGTAAGGACACACCTCTTTCCAGAGTCGCCACGATGCAGGAGTTTCTGTTAAAAGCCTTCCCAACGGTGTGGAGTGTTCAGGCTGAGCATTTCGATACCGGGTGGCCCAGTGGCTCGAATGCGCTTTGGCGCAGTGCCATGCAAGATGTCGCCAGAGCGGCCGCTAGTGGCGAGCTGGACGCGGAAGGGGTCCTGACCTTCGAACCGGATTGCGTCCCTTGCACAGAGGATTGGATTACGCGGCTCCAGCGGGCTTACGCCGAGCGCACCAAGCCCATTGTCGGCAATATCCATGATCAGAGCGCCCAGGGCGGGATTGCGGCTCACGTCAACGGCAACGGGATATTCCCCGTGTGGCTGGCTCGGGACTGGAAAGCAGTGCTCTCTACTCCCAAAGATGCAGCTTGGGATTACCATCACCGGGAATTGCTTGTGCCGGTTTGCCAGGACACCAACCTCATCACCTCTTGGTATCATAAGACGGCGTTGACGGACGAGGAATGGAAAAGCATTTCCAAGAACGGAGTTCGACCGGCGCTCCTGCACGGGGTAAAGGATTCAAGCGCTCGGGCCATGGTCAAACGTTACCTCCTCCACGGGGGGCGGCTCGGAGCTCCCACTCCCGGCGTTTTCGGCACTCGAGCTTTTATTCCCAGGCCCGCTCAAGGCAACGTCTGAAGGGCGCTGAGTCCAACTGTGGTACTGGACAAACTTCTCCGGCGGGCATTCATCAAAATGGCGGAAACTGTAGAGCCCGCGCTCACAAATCCAGGCGTAGAAGCCCAAAAAGTCGTAGTCCATCAAGGTGATGGGATGCTGCAAAAAGTTCTCCGGGTAGAACGGTTTATCGGAGTGGACTAATTCCTCGTAGGGGCGCTGATTTAGGCCACTGACATACCGGCGCATCTCGCTAAAAGTTTGCCGCCGGTAAAGGGTGGCGCACCGCGCCATAAAATGAAGCTTCGTCGGGACCCGGAAAGCTTTTTCAGTGGCTTTTTGCCACGGGCTCAGGGGATGCTTAGCAAGATGTTCTTCGTAGGTCCGATAAGTAATCAGGGGCCTCCCCGATTCCATAAAGTCCTCCAAGGTGGCATCTTTGGTCAGGACGCAATCTGAATCGGTGAGCAAAATGTAATCGCCCTTACTCCATCTCTCGGCACAGGTTTTGCAGTACATCGCATGGCAGTAACCATCTCCCCAGGGCCGCTCGAAGCTGAAATGCAGGTCCATTTTCTCCATAACCCGATCCCGCCACTGGCATAGTTCCCGGCAGTTCTCGTCCAAGACCACAACCACTTCAGTCTCAGGCTCTTTCCAATGCTGATCCAGTGACCACAGGCAGCTCTCCAGCCACGCTAAATCGTTCAACCAGCTCTTGATAAATATGGTGACTTTCATGTAAGTTAATTGTTATATTAAAAAAGTTATGCCTGATGACCTTAAGACTTTCGTAGACCTTTTAACCGGAGAGCGCAAGCCCGAGAACGAACGGGAGGAAAACTGGCTCGCCTTTATGGGCGGAGTGCGCGGCCCGGCCGATGGCTGGGAAAAGAAATGGGTTGTTTGCACCGAGTGCGGCAGCGAATGGCAACAAACCGGGATGCCCGCTTCGGCAGGCAAATGGATTTACATCCCAGTCTGCAAACCCTGCCGCCGCAAATACGCTCAGGCTAAGCCTTCCAAGCTCGCCAAGGGACCGCTGAGAGAGCGTGCTGATATAGACAACTAATCTATCTGCTGGCCAGCCCGATCGATCCTGGGGCATCTTAGCCCGATGCTCTGCGATATCATGATCGTCAGCCATAAGCGGGATCTGGTCTGGCTTTACTATTGCTTGCGGCTTCTGCTTATGAACTGGAAGGAGCCCGGCAGCCGGATCATCGTGCGGCTCGAAGACGATTGTCGGGAGGGGATCAAAAACTGGGATCTGCCGGGACCAATCTACTACTACTGGGTCCATCCCTGGCCTGATGGGTACATGTTCCAGATGTACCAGAAGTGCATCAGCGACGACTTTACTCACGCTGAGATGATGATGATGGTCGATTCTGACCTCATGCTCATAGCTCCAGCCAAGCTGGAAGACTTTCTCCAAGACGGTAAACCTATCATTGAGACTCTGGAATGGCACCAATCCAGCCCTGTCGCTCAGCAAGTCTGGCGTAGACCGGTGAGCCGGGTGATGGGCATGGATTTAGACAAGGATTACATGGTCAGAGCGCCCAATTTATACTGGCGCGAGACCTTCTCTAAGACGCGGCAGCGCATTGTCCAGGCCACCGGCCGCAGCTTTTATGATGCCGTCTATAGCCGGGAACACTTTAACCCGGCCCGGTTTCTTCAGCATCCAGTGACCTTTGCTGATTTCGAGTGCTTGAACCTCTATGCAGCCACCTTCGAGCCGGATCGCTATGTCGTGCGGCCGCAGCAGCTAAATCCCAATAATCCCTTCCGGCTTTTCTGGAGCCATGGCGATTGGTCAGCCTCGCTTCAGGCTGAGCTGGACGCTAAGTTGCAGGCTCAGTGAGCACCTCGATTAGCGGCTTTCCTGGCACCATTGCCATTTGATCGGGAAAGAGCGCAGAGGTCACGAAATTGATTGCCTTTAGGTAGTCAGTGGTGACTAGCACCGGCACTCCGAGCCGTTCTTGCTCGCCAATAAAGGCTTCCTGGGCTTTGCTCAAAGTCCCGTGCTCGCTCTTAAATTCGACAAAGCAGTGCGCCTTTGCCGACCAGACATGAAAATCCGATAGCCCGACCTTGGTCGTTGTGGCCTTATCCATGCGCGAGTGGCTGTAGCCCAGGTAATGCCGGTGCCGCAGACACCAATTCTCAAAGTTCTTGTGCAGCTCCTTCTCCTCATGGGCGCAGTGCCGTTCGATGGCTTGCTCTGCGGTCAACTGGCCTTTGGCGTAGAGCCGCCGGTCTTCTGCGTTCATACACTTGAGGATGTTATCGGGTAGAATTTGCATGGAGCTTCAACTATGATTCAAAGGTTATGACGGTATCCAAGGATCAAGTCCGCAAAGTAGCCCAGATGGTCTATCCGCAGCTCTGGCAGAGTAACCCTGTCGAGGCTGTGGCCAAAGCGGTAGAATTTATCTATGACGCTGCTAGTCCTAATCTCTCCAATCAAGCACCGGAGACTTCGGAAAACTCAACTCAAATCAACGCCACGGTAAGAAACTTACGTGACGCTATGAAGCGCCAGAAGATGCATGTCAATGTGGTCTCTCGGATCCTTGGGGTGAGCAGTTACACCGTTAGAACGTGGTTAGAAGGGAAGTACAAACCAAACGACGAAAACCTGAGAAAGATCGCCGCTTTTATTGAGAACAATCTCAACCCTGTGACGGCAGATTCGTCGAAGTAGTTTTCTTAATCGAGAGCACAAAGGCCGGATGGCCGATCTGATAGACCCCTCCCCTGCGCTCGGCTCGCTGCAGTAGTTCGGCGAGCGTTGTGCTCCAGCTTAAAGGAGGTTCATCCGAATTGCGGTGCTGGTCTGAACTCATCTTAGGGCCATGCATTGGATCAGAGGAAGCGTCCACATCCATGCCGGTCATCATGGAGGGAATAACCGTGCCGGGATTGCTAGCTCTGAACTCCTCTTCAGCAGTAGGAGTTTTTACCGCTCTTGGGTCGCCCGGCCGCTTGGGATTAGCGACGGGATTATTGAGCTGGCTGACCACCTTGGTGGAGGCGTTGCGCACAATGCCTCCTTTGTTGCCTAGTGCCTTAACGGTGTTGGGGGGACCGGGTGCAACAACAGCGGGCTGGGGTTGCCGGTCCCTGGCATGTTCGGCAAAGGATTCTTCTACCGCTTGGTTCAGCCAATTTTCGATGTCACTCATTCGGCGTTCAAGATTCCATCCAGTTCGTTGAGTACTTTCTTGCGGTCATCATCCATCCTGGCCTTGACGGCATGGTAAACTCCCTTTAAGCCCTCATCAAGAGAACCCCACCGGGCTTCCGCGTTCTCCACGAATTTACTAAAGCCTGCTACTTCAGCCTCAGTCAGGCTGCCCACGGTGCGGTCTTTGAGGTTCTCGATCCGGGTGAGCTTGAAATTGAACCAACTGGGTTGGCTTTCCGGCACAGTGGCTAAGGGCGCGGGTTCTGGAGTGCTAAAAAGATCGCCACCCTGGACCTTGCGATCGGTCTGGTCAGCTTGCGCTTCCTTTTCCCTGCGTTGCTGTTGGTCGATCGAAAAATTGCCCTGCTTATTCTGCTCATCCCAATAGGTTTTGTCGGCGCGAGCCCGGCGCACCATCTCTGCCTCGATAGCTTCTTCAGAGTCTTTGTCTAGTTCTTCTCGGAGCTCCTCTTGGATGTAGAGGTTGCTACATAAATTCGGGAACGCGCCCCGGTAACAGGCTGCCCGGCTGCATTTGCCAAGCATATGTGAGCCCATCCGCTTCCAGAAAGGGTTAGGAACTTCCGCCCCTTGCTTGTCGTAAACGAATTGGCAGAAAGCGTCCCAGCGGACTACTTCGGTCTGCGGTCGGCTTCTATCCTTTCGGTAGATGCTGGCTCTGGCTGCGACCGGTGGCTCGGAAGGCAGCCAAGCGTTGTTCCATTCCCCGTTAGAGCCGGTCCATTCAACCTCGCTCTCGCCATCAAAGACCCCGCTACGGTCCGCGATCCCGCGCAAACCCTGCAAGGTGGTGATAATTAGCATTACCTTTTCATACTCGTTGTCCTTTATTTTTTTGCTGCGAATGTCGGGCCGAATCTGGCCGGTGAAAGGGTCCAATCTTGTTCTCTCGCAGACTTCAAAAAAGTAATCGGCTTGATCATCAGAAAGCTTTGAACATAAAGGACTTTTACGCAGGATATCCTTTTGTTCTTGAGTCAGGAAAGGGGCCGGGCTGGAATTGTTAACGCCGTTAGACATAAGGTTTTATTGGAGGTTGTGTGAAAAGAGAAAAGCAATTGCCTGGATGCTGGCCCAGATCAGAAATGCCCAAGCTAAAACACCCCAATCAAAACCCGGACGAGAGCATTTCCAAGCCATGGAATTGTAAGGAGGAGACTCGTAGCCCACGATCTCTTTGCACTCTGAACAGATTAGGGCGCAGTAGTCTTGACGCTTGCCCCACTTGGTATGTCGCGGCCGGTGAATGGTGCCGCGTATAAAAGGATGAAAGGGTTGGGCTCCGCATTTTGGGCAATGCCTGAAGGGAACTGAGCGTCCTTTCAAAAGCGTGACTTCAATCGGCATCTTTAACGAAAAAGGTTTACCATCCTCCCCTCGTTCTTCAAGCCTTCTTGGATGTGTTCCAGGGCGATAATGCGGCCTTTATCGTTGCGCTTGATCTCCCAGGATTTCATGCGTTGCTTTTCGGGGGTAGCGGCAACCACCATGAGCCCTTCTTTTCGGTGAGGAGCTTCTTCTGCCGCTTTCCATGTGCGCTTTTCGCCCGGCTCCAGTTTCGCCATCCAGATTTCGCTCACAAAGGAATACGCTTTAGCGTTCTCGGTTTTGAGCATTAAGCGAATCATCGTCAGAATACCCACTTTCTCCCGTTCATCGTTCCAGGGGGTCCCGATAATGTCCCGGCTATCGTCTGGTTTAACGATTAGCCACATGGGCAGGAGATCGCCGTCGCTAAAGAGCCGGTTGCTTCCCACCTTAAATGCGATATCGATGAGATCCTCTAAAAGTTCGTCCTCGTTCATTTTTTTAAAAGGATGGCCGGGACAGTCGCCCAACCATCCTGAAGGCCGCTCTATTTAGCGGCGAAGTTCACTTTGTCGGTACTGAAGTTCAAGGTGGTGGTGTACTTCATCCGCTTAGCACGAGGGTCCGGCGGCTCATGGTAGAGCTGGGTCAAGGTCACCTTTATCGTGGTCGGGTTAACCCATTCCCCGAGGGTTGCCTTGGTCACATCGGTGAGCTTGGGCATCTTGGGATCACCCTCCAGGCTGAGCGGAACCTCATGCCACTGGCCGTTCGCCAGTTCGCCCATAATAAATATGGGTGCTTTTGGTTGCTGATCCATGATCACCACCCGCCGGGAGTCTGGCGAGAAGCTGATCGTGACGCTTTCGTGATACATGGTCTCTGATGGGAATTCAAAAAGTGTGTGTCCTTCTTGGTCAAAGATCCCATAATGAGACACGGGGTGATTTTGCTGGTCATAGGACATGTACTGGGATTCGGTGATGGCTCCTACTGTCCATTGCTGATCAAAGCTGGTAACTTTGAGATTGTTAGATCCGACAACTGAACCGACTCCGACCTGAGCCGGTGCAGAAGCGGAAGCGGTTAATGCCGCAAGAATGACTGTTAGTAAAGCTCTCATATGCTAATTGCCGATTACGGATGGTGGAGGGATTAGACCTTTGCTGTGTGGCCAGTATTTAATAGTGCAGCTGACATTGAACTGCGTGGCGCTGCTCTGATAAAAGGGCCAGCCCATTAGGTAACAAGCGGCTTCTGAGATTTCGCCTTCTGCGTGACCGTCACTGTAGTCGGCGACTACTGCCCAGATCCAGTTACCCGTTGCCGGGTTACTGATTTGAGCCCAGTCGCCCGGTCCTACGCCTCTGGCTGCTGCGGTAGAAGTGTAGGCAACATATGGTGTTACCGCAGAGTTTACCCCTGGGAGGCTTGTGTTGGCACTCCATTTCAAGTCATATCCCCGCTCGTTCGGATCGCCATCTGTATCCACCCGGACAGCCCAACTCCCAAAATAGCCAGGGGAACCCAGGTTATGGTAAGGGCCGTGCAGCAAAGCCGGTCTGTTGAGCATCCGACCATAACAGATGTACGAAATCTGATATCGGAATCCCTTGGTATTTTGGCTTCCGTAGCTGTTATAGGGCATCGTCCAGAGCAGACTGTTGCCTATAAAGCTGTAATCGTCTTCGACATATCCGGCTACCACAATTGCCGGTAGTTCCGTCGGGTTAGTCGCCGTGATGGCACGGCCTTGGCCCAATAGGCCGAATGCGAACATTCCGGACATAAGGAATGCCGCCTTTATTGGTTTCATTGGTATTCATCATTTCTGGTATTAGTGGCAAAAGCCGAACGACTTCTTTTGCCGAAAGCTGGTTATTTAAAAAGCAGGTCCCGTTGAATCTCGGAACAGAAGCGCATGTGATTTGCCAGAAGTAGCCCTAGCTCCCGCAAGGGATCGTGTTTAGGCCAGTTGGCTACCGCGTCAATTAATGCCGGGTAAACCTGAGCGCAGTCCTGCCAGGAAAGTCTGCCATCGCAATCGGAGTGGTTGAGCAACGGGTAAAGGGGTGCGTCTTTGAACGGTTCCCAGGAAACATCGCCTCCAAAGCCTTCCATCTCGTAGAGGGTGATCCCTAGAGGAGCGGCGAGCCTGCGCCGGAAATATCCGAAAACACCGTAAGTGAAGCTGGCCCGCTCGCGATGAGAGAAATCCTCGTGGTAAGGGATGCCATCGGTACTGAAATCAAGTCCCATCCCGCACTTTAACCGGAACCCTACCGGCTAGCAAGTATTGCTTTGCCTTTTTTCCTTAGGCTATTCCGGCCGGGACCGGCAGATGGTTCTTGTTGCGTTCCATCTCGGGAATCTTGGCTTTGTTGAGTTCTTGGACGGCCGCGCCGATCTCGTCGAGCGTACAGCCGGGCGTCTTATGGCGGTACTTCATGAGGACGGCAATAGCGTAACCGAGATTATCCTTAGCGCCACGAGCGTACATGAAGGTGATGTTCTCCAGTTTCTGCACTCCGGCGTAGAGCTTAAAATCGTACTCCAGTTCCCAGTAGCGTACGATCAAGTGGAAGAGCGGCCCCTTTTTCGTACGCCGGGCTTCCCAGCGCACCCGTTCGATAACCCGTTCGATACGCTGCTCTGGACTCAGGTGGCTAACGTTCAGAAGTTACCTTCCGGTTGCTGCGGCTGGACGGCTTGAGCTCCTGCGGCGGCCGGAGTCGGGCCGTGGGCTTGGGCTGGTGGCCTTGTAGCTTTTTTCTGGGCAGGAGGCTGCTGGACAGCTTCCTGGGGCGGCAATTGGCCTTGTGGCGCGGCTTCGCGGGCCGGACCGTGCTCTATCATGTAAGCTCGGGCTAGATCGCTTTCACTGGGTTCGCCGGGATTGCCTTCCCCGCTTGGGTGCTCGCCCTGGTAGCGGCCGGGATGCGGCCCGTGTCCGGCATGGTGGATGATGGCGCGGGTCAGATGCTCTTTATATTCTTCCGGTGCAGCGTCCCAAGCATCCTGATCCGCGTTGAACATGATGGTCATAGCTCTTTTTCTCGCACTAAGACCCGCCACACCAGCCAGCCGGTCTCGCAATAGCTTTCAACTGAAGTCATGGCTGCGGTCGAATACCAGCGCTCAAAGTCCGCATGATGTTTTTCTCTGGCAAGTTCCAGTTCGCGCTCTAAGCGGGTCAGTTCTTCTGAACTCATAGATCTCTAGCTTTGACTCTTCTGACTAAGTGATGAGCCGCAGTCAAGTAGTCTTCGCTAGATGAGGCGTCTTCACCCTGGAACAACTGCTGCTCCAGATACCATAAGAGAGCCTGCTTGTCAGCGTTGTTTATCTCGATGCCGTGCTTGCGCAAGTTGCTGTCCACTTCCTTGATCACCTCGCGCCACTGTTTCCGCTCAGGAATACCCCGAGGGTCATCGGATAGGCCGTGCAGATTGAGATCGATATTTTTGCCGGTTAAATTTTCGCGAGTGGCTAGGGCCGGATTGTAAGAGCCTTTCAACCCTTCGCTTTTGATAAAGGTGTTATGGGCTTTATCCGCCCAGGCACCAATTGTGGGTGCTAGCCGGATGGCTTCTTCGCGGGTAAGGCCGGGACCGGCCGAGTGCAGAGCTGCGATCTCGGCCTTCATCTTTTCCTGTTCCTCTGGGCTCGCGTGCTTCAGGCTTCCATCAGTGATCATCTCATGGAGCTTGGTCAGCTGCGCTTTATTGTCTTCGCTCTCACCGCTTCCCCTATCCTTACGCAAGGCGTTAGGGCTGAACCCGAACATGTTACCCGCAATCCGGTTCAAAGTTCGGCTGAACCACAGGTCCATCGTAGTAGGCTTGAAATTGCCGTGCAGGTTCTGAAAGAAAATCCCGACTTTAGGACCTAACATCGAGGAGCCCGGCAGCAATTCATCGGCCGCTTCGCCGCCCGGCCGGTAACCGAACTTCTCCTGCATCTGAGCGGGGGTGAACTCGCTGTGCAGAGCGTCGTCCAACTTGCGTTCACTCTTCAGATCATCCTTAAGCTTATTGAGCTTAGCGAAGTTCTTGATCATGGCCGGGTGTTTAGTGCCTCCGCCGATATAGCCCGTGCCGAAAAGCGCTGGATCAATCGGAAACTCGTCATGCGTCTTCCAGTACTGGTAAACGTGCCAAGCCGACTCCGCGTTAGCGAAGACGTTCTGGCCTTGGGAAGTGACGGCCATCGCTAACTTGAAGGCCCGCATGGCGCGTTTGTTAGTTTTAAGCTCAGGGGCAATCTCACTGAACTTCTCCATCGCTTTTTTGACGTTCAGGTCATACCAGCCGTAAGCGCTGGAGCCGTTAGCTAACGCATGCATGATGTCATGAGTCAGAGCCTCGGCCGCGATGGAACGGTGTTCGGGGTTAGCGTAGTCCAGCCGGGAGTTTCGCTGGTCGAAGAAGACTCCCTTGGCTTCATTACCTTTTACGCCTTCAGGGAAGGTGTCCTGGCCATAGATGAACCGGTGCGCCGAGCGTTCCGGCAGGTTGGGGTTGTCGGCAACGAACTTCTGCGCAACCTCCCTGATCCGTTTACGCTCGGCCTTGAGAGAGGCCGGGATCTTAGCCCGATCGATCGCGGCCAAGCGCTTGTCTTCGTCTTTCTCTTGGTCCTTGTACTCCTTAGTCTGGCGGATGCCGCGCCAATTCTGGGTGGCTTCTCCTAGGAGTTGGTCGATCCATGCCCCTTCAGGCGATGGCTGAACTCCAGACGGCGACGCTTCGGCCCCTTGCCCTCGTCCAGGGTATAAGGAATCCCGTATTCCTTGCACAGTTTGCGCAAAACGCTCGGCCGCTCTTTCGCGGGAGTAGGAGTCGCCTTGGATTTCGTGTGTGCCATAGCTTTCGTGACCTTCGCGGACCACTCCGCTCTTAATCAGTTTCTCCAGTGCCTTAGAATGTTCTCCTTCTTCATCAACAAAGTGAGCCCAGACCGGGGCGCGAGAGTTTTTCTGTCCTTCCAGGGAGTGCTCATCGATTCCATGCTGGCGCAAGAGCGCGGCAACCGCTTCTGGGTCATCGTTATTAAAGGCCAAGCTATAGAGCTTATGCGGACCCTCTGGATGGACGGTAAAAGAACTTACCTCTCTAGCGGCTCCATGCAAGCCTTTCAAGGCTTGGGCTAGCCTGCGGCCTTGCAGATCTTGCTCTGGATCTACGTTAACCCGTGTGACTAACCCGTTGTAAGAGCCTTCGGGTGCGGTGCCGATCACATCGGAGTTGGAACCCGGCTCGTGTCCCAGCCGGGACGAAATCTCCCGGTCAACTTTGTCGGCAAAGGCGCGGAAGTTGTGGTGCGGTTCCTGGCCCAGAGCCAGCTTAGCCGCGTTATGAGTCTTACTTAACCCGATCTGCGGGCTCTGAAACTCGATCCGGCCATAGCTCTTGGGCAGCATCTCGCCCTGGTCGGATTTCTCTTCCTTCAAGGCATCCGGCACGGCCGGTCCCGGCTCAAAGCGTTTTTCGTAACTACCCACTTCTCCTTCGCTCGGCAGCTGGCTAATTGAGCTTCTTATTTGGTGAGGATGGAAAGCGGCGAAGAGGTCCGTGTTGCCATAGGGAGGCTTTTCTTCGTTCCACATCGGATCGTAGGAATTGCGCAAGATCAGACCATCATGTCCCTTGGCTTTAGCTTCTGTAATTAGCTTAGGTAGCTCGCCTTCTCCTGGGCGCATTTTGCCGCCCATATCGATCTCTTTTGGATTCTGGATGCTCAGATGAGCTGGGAAAATGTTAGCTCCCTGACCGGCGACCAAGACATCACCCGACTGCCTAGCGTTGTTGAATATTTCTTCTCTTTCCTTCTCCAGAGCTAGGTAGTGGTCATTCAGCTGTTGAAGTTTTTCGTAGGGAAGATTTAGATCTTGCGCATCCTTTTCCAAGTTGCGCATCTGTTCGGAGATCTCATTAACGCGGCCGGTTCTACCGGTAATTCCGTACTGCTCAGCCTCATCTGGATGAGAGGTAAACCAGTAGGCTAATGCTCCACTCCTTGCTCCGGTATTGCTGGCATCGTGGCTGAAGGTATTAAAGGCTCGATTGGTCCCGTGATAGACCACCTGGGGCTTGCCCTGAGAGTCGACCACTTTGCTTTTACCGAACCAATTCGGCTCGGGTGCGTAGCTACCGACTTCGCCTTCGCTGGGCGGAGGCGCAGGTGGCCCGGCATTCGGCGGATGGGGATAAAGGCTCTCTTCGGGCATGTGCCCGGTGTACTGTTGCCAATTCTCAATCGGAAAGTATTTCTCCACCATGGCTCTTTCCTGGGCCAGTGATTCTGGAGCGGTAGCAGGTTCAGTTAGTTGCGGTTCTACTACCTTCCAAGTGGTGTGACCTCCTGGCTGGGCTCTTTGACCAACGACCCTGGCCTCAATTTCGCCCCGATCCCGAAGATAAATATGCTGCCGGAATTCTTCTAGCCGCTGCTGAGCATAGTTCAGGAACTGGGATTGGGTTCCACGAGGACCGAAAAGATGGTGGAATTCAGCCATTATCACCTGCCGGATACCGTGATCATTGAAGAGCCTATCGTGAATTTCAGCGGGAGGTATACCTCCAGGGAAGCCTTCAATAAACTGGACTCCATGCTGGATTTCGTGAGCGATGCTGCCTTTAACATCAGGATCCTGGGGGGTTCTTATAAATAATTGCGGTGCAAGATGCTGGCCGGTTTGCTGATCGATCCCAGGAGGAGCGTAAGCGCCCCCCAGCTCCGGCGGAAGAGTGGGATCCATCGTGACCTCGATATCTGATAGCTGCGGGTAATTTCTGAACAGCTCCGGGTGGACAATGGCCTTGTCCAGCTTGATAGGCAGGGTCCCTTGCTGGTAGTGGTGTTCCAGCATGGTCTTTGCAGTAGAGCCTTTTGGGGCCTTAGCAAACTTCAGATTTTTATCGGATATCTCAAAGCGTTCGGTAGGAGCCACTTCCTTGGTGTGCAAGGTAGTGTGGAAAACCCGGCCTTTCTCTTGGGCTCTGCCGTAGCCAAGCGCTTTTGGGCCGCCTAAAGGCATGCCCACATCAGGATCTGAGCTGATCGGCGCAGGCATCGGTTTCTCGTAAGAGCCAACTTCTCCCTCACTAGGAGCTGGCAGGCTCGTCATCCGGTTCGTTGCGGCAATGCGTTCTTGTTCTAACCGGTCGGCTTCAGCGGGATCGAATTGTGGCGTTCCAGAATATTGAGCGTGGTATTGATTCTCCCGATTCCTGGCTGCGTGGTATTCCTTTTCAGCAGGATGTATCCACTTCGACATAATCCCAGCTTCCCTGCCCCATTGCCGGGTGTTCTCGATCTCCCGCCAGATCTCTTGCTGCAAGTTCCTGAACTGGTGCTCAGGCTTCTGACGCAATACCGAAGGGATCTCTTCTTCTTTTGGGTACTCAGCTCTTTTGCCTGCCACCCGTGCTTCGATTTCCCCTGGGTTATTGCGGTAGATCGCATAAGCCATATCCCGCATGCGGTTCTCCGCAAAAGCTTCTCTTTGCCTGCGCTTATATTGATCCATGTACTTAGCCGGAGTCGGATTACGAGCGTCCCATTCTTTGGTTAAATCCCGACTAACCGCAGGATCATTTTGTAGATTTTCTAAAATGCTATCTAGGTTCTCCCCTCGCCCGCTCCACTTTTCGTAGTACTGAATCGCATGTTGTATCTCGTGGACGATGGTGTTCTTATTCTTGTGATCCTTGGTAACGACTTCGCCACCGAATGTGTTTCCACCTGCGTCTTCAAAACCAGCTCGATGATAGCCACCTTCCTTGATGTTAGGATCGAATCGGATTGTGTAACCCCGCAGAAACGGGTAGTTCCTGAATAGCTCTGGGTGATCAATGGCTTGATCCAAATACAATCCTGCCACCGGCTTCTCGGTATAAGCCTGATGAAGCGCATTCTTATACATACCGGCACTGCGCCCGGTGGCCGGTTTCATCTTCATGTCCCGATCGTCGATCTCGAAGCGTTCACCTCCGCCGATCTCGGGGTTTTTAAAGGTGCGGCCTTCTTGCTTTGCTTGCTTAAACCCAAAGGCCCTAGGCCCGGCCAAGGGCATACCCACAGCTGGATCAGAGCTGATGGGCGCAGGCATGGGAGCATAGCTACCGACTTCTCCCTCGCTAGGAGGAATTACAGATTGCCCAGGTGACGAGCCTGTTGCAGTGCTAGATGGATTTCCTTCTCTGTGAGCTTCTCCTTGCGGCCCTTTTCCAACCATTCGATTAGCTCTCGCTCTTCGGTAGTGAGCCCGGCTAGCCGCTTTTTGCTGGTCCCATTCGTCTGAGTAGTTTGATGCTCGCTCATTAAGTAGCTTAGGCAGCTTGTGTCTAGCTCTCGCTATCGCTGCCTCACGCCCGCCTTCAGGATAGCCTTCCCATCCCATAAAGGCAATATCAGGGTCATCATCGTTTTCGAAGTCCCACTTAGGCGGAGCGTAGTCGCGGTTAAACTTCATCCGGCCGGTTTCCTTGAACCCGAACTGGCGGTAAAACTCCGGCAAATAGGGATCGTACGCATCAAGATGAGTCCCGCCCTGAGTGATGGCATGGGCGACTGCGTAAGCGCCATGGCCTTTAGGGCCACCGTTGTTGAAGACATTCTGGATATCGCCCTCCGGCGAGACGGCAACTCCGATGGTGCCTTCGGGATTCATGTAGAGCTGATGCTGCTGGATATCCTCAGGCTTGAGTGGGCTCAGGTACTGGGGCCGTTTTGATTTATCGCGGGCCGCGATGAAGTCTTCGGGGGAGGCTGTTTGGAAATTCGGCGGTTCATCTCCGGCACCAAGTGGCGCTCCGATGATGGGGTTGTAATCCATCGGAGTCGGTGGACGGCCTTCTGCTTTACTGAGCGGCTTGAGGTCTTCACTCCACAGCTCTCTTGGTGCCGCTCTCTGGCTGGGCGGCTGTCTGCCAAAAGCCTCTTCAATCTCCGGCTCTCTGCGCATTCCCCTTTCACTCAGCTGCCTGGATTGTCTGGCAAGAGTTGCGGCCTCTTCCCGGTCTAAGTACCGGCCGTAGTTAGTCAGGAAACCGGTCTCAGGCGCATCCAGGGTGTAAAGCTCTCCCGCATCGTAAGCATTTTGATGGGCTTCGAAGTGGTTCCTACCCAGATAGATCTTGCCGCTACCGTGACGTACCGCAGCATGAGTAATTTTCTCGCCTCCGCCTAACGGAGCGCCGATTAACGGATCCTGACTAATCCCCGTAGGTTTAAATTCAGCCGTGGTATGCCGGTAATGCGGTGCCTGCGGAATGACTTCGGCCGCCGGGAAATTCGATTTGCGCATCGACTCAGCGCCCGGTTCTCCATGCCGCATCAATTCAACTCTGTGGGCTCGCCAAGTGGCTTCCAGAGTGCCTTCGCGCCAGGGCACTTTCTTGCCGGTGTTTTCCCAGTCGTTGGTCTGCTTGTTGAACTTGAACTTGTCGACATCGGGCATCTTGCGGCTGAGCTCCGCCATCAAACGGTTCTCATTGGCTTGCTGCCCGGCATAAGCGGCGTTGATCCGCCGGAGCCACTCCGCATGCTGAGCGAAGGAAGGCGCTCCGCTTTCAGTCACTTTCTTTTTGCCTTCACTGACGTTGAGACAAGCATGGATAAACTCGGCTTGTTCCTTAGTCAGGATGTGAGGCACATAAGGCTGCGGAGACTGTTGATCTTTCTCCCAAAGCCGGTTGGGTTTACCCGATTCGTCTAAGACCGGGCCAGAACCGTCGCCCCGGTAGCCATGGCGCTGATTCTGGATGTAGTGGACAAAGTCAGCGGCGAAGTGAGGATCATCGGGCTGATAAGCGACTTTGGTGCCGCTAGCCTTGGCTGCTTCCCAGAGATGCTCGGCGTTGTTTAAGACCTCATCCCCACCGTAGCCTTCCAAGAGCACAGCCGGTTCTTTGTTCAGTCCCGGCTTAGTGGCCACTAACTGCTCAGGGATCATCGTGATCAGCTGTTCCTGAGTCGGGGTCTGACCGGCGATGCGCTCTCCGGCACTGGAAACCGAGTACTCTTCACGCCGTCTCTGAGCGGTGGGACGAGAGCCCACATGGCGCTGAGCGGCACTCCCGTAGAGATAGCTGAAGGGTTTACCTTCCAAGATCTTGCCACTGATCCAGGGCAGCTTATCCCGGTGTTCCTGATCCAGCGGTCCCAACATCTGTTCGTTGACCGGGTCGCCCGGCACGAGGTAAGCGCCGACCAGCCGATCTGAACCGGTGTCGGGATTGATGCGTCTAGCGACTCTTAGATCGTGGGGCTGGAGCCGCTGGGCATGGGTAGTATGGATGTTACCCATGGCGGTTTTAAAAGCTTCTTCGGGGTCCTCGCTCGAGGCATTAGCCTTGTCATGCTCCGCCCGCATTTCCTCGGCCGTAATCGGATCGATTAAAGCGGCTCCAGAAGGCGGCTGCTCGGCTCGCATGGCGCTAGCTGGTAGTTGGTCAGTCTGAGCCTCTGGAGGCGTCTTAATCAGGCTTTTAACGTGGGTCTCGATGGCTTTACGGGCTTCGGGGATCGAGCCGAAGCGAGCCATGGGGCCTTCCTTGGTTGAGAGCCCAAGCGGGTTAAGCTCGTTAATGTGGACGTTTTTGGTGAGCGCGATCTTGCGCAAGTGCCCCGGTGGCAACCCGTGTTCTCTTTCCAGCTTCTCCAGATACCGGTCCCAGAGTTCCGGCAGATAACCGGCTTCTACGGCTTGAGCGGTCTCTGGAAGCTCCTCAGGCATTGCGGATCGGGGCAGCCATCGGGCCGCCAAAGTAGCGCACTGCCGGTGCCGCCGGTTCTACCGTAGGAGCAGGAGCAGCGATCTCCTGGGCAGCCACCTCTCGTTCCTGTTCCTTAGCTTCGGCTTCTTCTTCGGTGCGTTGGGCGGCTTCCTCATCGTCAACCGTGTCGCCAGTCTCTGCATCGTGCTTCTCCCCGTACTGATCGAGGTGGTAGTTAGTGGAACGTTTCTCTTCTGGCTTGGCAGGCTTAGCCTGAGCCACCTCCGGAGTACCGCTAAAGCCGGGACGTTTAGAAGCAACAGCGCTCTGCCGGGCGATCTCTTCCTGGCTTACCCCTTGGTCTGGCGCATGGGCATTGTCGTAGATATCGACATAGTCGCTCTGACCTTTAAAGGTGTCGTCCCAGCGATAGGTTTTGCCGTTATGGGTAAACTCCTGGCCGCTGGCGACCGGGACCCCGTTAGGGCCGATCACCGGAGTCAAACCTCTCTTCCGAGCGCCCTCGATCGTGAGAGCAGCGGAGTAGTTGTTCTGCAAGCTGCCGGGGGTGAGAGCAAACTTGGAGTTGCCGATTCCCAGCAGGCTATTGTTATCCGGGGTTGAGTCTCCGATGTAGCCGTACCAGAAGGCAAGCACACTAACCGGAGAATGTTTCATGCCGTGATTTTGTTGGGTCCAGTATAGCCGGGAGTCTTTGGGGAGTAAGCAGTTACCGACTGCCCGACTAGGGGCATCTGTCGGTAAACGACGTTCAGTTGCTGGAGGGCTTCGACATCCTGCATGTAGTATTCCAGCCGGGCGACCCCGTAAGCGGCTGCGATCTGAGCTGCTTGTTGCAAAACCAAGATCGGGTCCGCCGGTACTCCGCAATTGTTGGAGTAGGTCGATTCCCCGACATTGTTAGTGGGGGTCCACCCGGTGTCTACAGTCCACCAGAAAAATTGTCCTTCCCGCGAGATGTAAGGCAGCAAATTAAAGATCTCCCAGCCGCTGCCAGCGTTATTGTTAGGTGGAGGGGTGCAAGCTCTGAAGCCATTCTTCGCGATGCTGAACCGGCTGCCGTACTTGGTATAGCAGTAGTTAGCCGTCATCTGGGCACAGGTCTGATTGGTATAGGTCGGGTTCACCGCTGTATCGAGCCCGCCATTGGTGCCCATGGACATACTGAAGAGCTGGCGCGGGAAAGCCTTGAACTGCGCGTCGGTGACCGCAGTAATGCCATTAACCACGTTTTGGGTGGTGTAACCGATCATGGGGCTCGTCCAGTTATTGATCATGTTCTGGCTTAGTCCTACCGTGGTCGGGACGCTGGTGCCCGGAGCGGCATTTCCGGCCGCACCGATATTCTGGATCACGATGGAAGTCGGAGCCGCGTTAGTTCCGTTAACTGTGGTGACCAAGAACCAGCCCACATAGCCTGGGCCGGTCCCCTGCACTAGAACGTACACACCGGCGTAGATCGGAGGATTGTTCTTGGTATTATCGGGAGTCAAGGTCACGGTCCCGTTAACAGCTGGCACATTCCAGGCCGTCACCGTGCGCCAGTTGCCCGCGTTCTGGTAAGGGATTGCCCAGTCCCCTCCACCATTGCCGGGCGGGTTCATGGCGATGTATTTGACACAAGGGGTATTGGCATACCGAGCGCCAAGGGCTTGCCAGAATGCCTGCTGCAAGGCCACATAGGTCGGATCCCAGTAGACCTGAATGGTGGTGCCGGTATTGGTATCGACAATCTGGGCGACTTGGCTTTTTACCCAACCGGGGCAAGCACCATCGGTCATGTTGACCCGCAGCATCACCGATTTACCATATTGGGTAGCCCGAGCTATTTCGGAGTCGAAGTAGCTGAAGTTCCACGTGTTGGCAGCGGTCTGGACGTTCTTCCACTGGTCCCGCAGAGAAACCCCATGAGCCAGTTTCCCAGTGTAGATCACCTGATCAACCACCTGTTCCTGTCCGCTCTGGGGCAGAGCCAGGATCATCATCCCTCGGGGCAGAATGACTAGGTTCTTTTGTCCGCCTCCGAGCAGAGGCTGAAAGTTGAGTTTAAGGGATTGGGCTGCCGGTACATCGCCTGGGGGTAAGTCACCGTAAAGACTTTGGGAATAGACTTGTGGACGCATACTGAAGAGGTCCTCGTTTCCAAGCCTGGATCTTAGCGCTTTATCCCGCCGGTAGCTACAACGCTTTATGTCTTCCCTGTGAAGGCGTTCCCGAGCGAGCAGAGCGAGACCTTACCGGTTTAGCCCGGCTGTAGAGGGATTTAAGATGTAGAACTTCCTCACTTGCTTAATCCGCGTTCGGCGTTTCCCGTCGCTTCGCTTTCGCATTTGCGACCTTCCTGGGCTAGATACCCCTTAGTGCGCAGTTCGGTGAGAAGAGTGGCTAGCGGTGCTCTTCTGTAGCTTTCTAGCTCAAGTGCTAGCGTTCTAGCTGTTTCACAAGGAAAACTTGATTCCCAGCTATTTACACGTCGAGGCTCGCTTGACTCGGAGCGTGCAGTGGCGGATTGTCAAAGAGCGTAAGTTACTTGGTCCTACGACCATTTGATGCGGATGTCAATCGCTAGGCATCCGCATCTTTTTTTTTGGAATCGTGCTGGCCGGTTTTGTGATGCATACTCCCCGGCAGCAATGGATGCTCTGTTCGAAGAGGTTTATGCTGAAATCCTTTATGGCGACATCGGCCTTTTCCGCGAGCACACTCCCTGGTTCAAACTAGGCTTTATGCCGCCCTCGACTCCGGGGGCAAAGATTTATCTTCCCCAAGGGATGCTGATCTTGGATCTGCCCAACGGGAACACGCCGGTCGATCCCGCGATCTGGAGCGGCTCACTGGCAGACGGGGTCAGCTTACGCCAATCCTGGCATTTCCTAGAGCCGCAACAAGGGGTCTTTGATTTCAGTTATTTGGATGGCCAGATCGCGCTAGCCCAGCTCCATCAAAAAAGCGTCATGCTGCGCATTGTCTGTAACGGCCCCAACATGCCCAGCTGGGTCCAGGCTAACTCCCAGCTTTTCATGGGCTGCACGGACGGCAACTGGTACTTCGTTTACTGGGATCCTTTCGCGCAAGCCGCCATAGCCGATATGTACGCGGCTCTTGGAACTCGCTACGGATCAATCCTCAACGTCAAATGGGTTGCGGTCAGTAGCGTTAACTCGACTAGCGGCGACTGGGATATCCCGCTCAACACCGCGAACTGGAACTTGGCCCACAACTTCATTTTCCCGGCTCCCGGCCAAAGTGTGACCGTGCAGGTAGCGCCGGGCGGGCCGCCCATCTATCCAGGGGTGTTGACCTTTGTCGGACAGACTTACGGCTGGACCCAGGTGACGGCCGTTGATAACCCGAAAAATCCGACCACGGCGACGATCGTGAACCTGGGCTATCCCGGCAACGACAATAGCGGCACGAGCTTGGTGCCGATCGGTAAAGGCATGTACGTCAGCGACCTCGATAACTGGCTCAGTCCGATGTACAACTACACTTCCCAGAGGGCGATCAACGCGGTCTTAAACAACATCGAAGCAGTCTGCCTCAATTTCCCTAACTCTATCTGTACCCTGGCCTGCGGCCGCAACGGGAATCTTGATCCCACCCAGGACTACGTCTGCCAGCAGATTTCCATCGTGGCGGCTCAGCTCTACGGCCCTCAGTACGAGATCCAGAAAAATCAAGCTAACTGCACCACTCCGCTTCCACCGGCGACCAACACCAACTTCTACATTTTCGATCTGTTGCCCTACATTCATCGGGGCGGCCAGTTTACTTGGTTTTCAGTGGGCGACCCGACCTACCGCAATAACAAGGGTAACCCGATTGATCCTTTTGTGGCCTTGCAGCAGACCTTTTATCTTCAGGCTAAGTGGGGAGAATACCGGCTGGAAACTTATGAGGTTGACGCTAAAGCGATGCAGCAAGTGGGGGTTGTCAAAATCCCTATCTCCCCGATCTTTCCCCCGTAAAAAGCACTAGCGCCAGGGGAATTCGCTTTCCCCCGGCGCTAGGCCGATGAACAACAATTTTTAGTCCGCAATCTGTTGAACGATACGGATAGCATCGTAATGGATATCCTTGGCGATCATCCAGCCTTCCGGCACCAGATCAACGCTGGTCTGGTTCCAGCCGGTAAAACCGAACTCTTGAGCCAAGGTAAAGGCCGCGAATTTGTTCGGGTACTTTTCATCCACCGAGATTGACAAGTCCCTATAGAAACCTTGCAGGGTTCGCGTGTAACTGAACACGCACCGGTAGCCGAACGTGGTTGTGATGCAGTAGCGTGGGTCGTCTCCTGGCACCTCAGTCTCGCCTGGAATATAAGGATGTTCTTTGGCGAATTGCTCGACCTGGGCCACTTGTTTTCTGAACTCGTCGTCAAGTATTAGCGGACGAATTTTCATTGTTTAAAGACCACGAGCAGCCCGCGTTCACAGCGTTCGTCCCGGCGCGAGCTGCGCTCGAACACGTGACAGGACATTTGCATCAGCCGGGCCTCGGCTACGCACCGGAGCAGGTTGGGGTTATTGATGTCATGAAATAGGCCGATCCCGCCCGGCCGAATCATGGAGCAGACCTCTCCGAACCAGCGATGGGATTTGCCGTGGTCGGCATCAGAAACAATAAAGTCAAAGTCCTCGCCTTGGTAAGCGGTGACAAACTGTTCCTCGGTACAGCTGTGAAGCTCCAGATTGGCGCTAGGATCGATCGGTTGCTCTACCCCGCTCCATTGAGACCAGTCGTCGACCAAAACGTGCGTATAGGGCAGCTGGTTGTAAAGACAGCCATTCTCGATGGCATCGAAGCTCTTGCCTAAGCCGTAGCCCAGCTCAAGGATGCGCATGGGTTTATTGGCTACTACCAGCCCATAGATGAGCTGGCAGTGGTTTTCGTCGATTCCGATTAAAGCGGTTTCAGTCATTCTTTCTCTGGGTTGTTCGGTAAGGTACTTAAACTGTATCGGACACAAGCTTTTTGCGGATCCCTGTCAGCCTTTTGAAATGCGCAAGTCCCTGGCAAAGTTGCGCCAGCCAGCCCATTCAACGTAGCGGTATTCGATCTCGCCCTGTTCGTTCCTGCGCCAAAGGCAGGTGTAATCAACTGATCTCATAAGTCTTGGTATTGGGTTGGGCCACAGTTACGGCAGCCGGAATTTCATTGGTTCCTTTTTTCGATATAGCAGTCGCCAGCTTCGCTGAAAGCCACCTCTGCTTCGTCGCAAGCTGCGGATATCTCGCCAGCTGCTTGCTTATATTCCCTAACCGCGAGCGCTCCCTTAGCGTCGTTAAGTCTAGCAATAGCTCGGTCAATAGCCATTCTGCATCCTGTCTCGTAGTCTTCCAAGTTGCGCTTGATGCTCATTCTGCCTCCTGATATTGGGTGAGGCCGCAGTTACGGCAGCACCAGTGAAAGGTGTTGCCTAGGGTTCCGCTCCAGGCTGCTTCGGTGCATCCGCAAATCGGACAGCTTAAGTCCGGTTCGTTGCCGTCATCGCCCTGGAAGGATTGAGGGTCATCAGCCATAGGCGGGTGGTCAGCTGGCAGCTCGTACCATTGCTCTTGGGTTTTCCAGTGATCGTAGCTCATAGGTGTTGCTCAGTAGGTGGCCGGTCTGGCAATGGGGGTCATTACCAAACCGGCCGGGTTGAAGTTAAGCGGCGACCTCCTCCTGGGAGGTGATTTCAATTTTGGTTGGGCGGCTGAAGAAACCGAAAGCCGGATCCTTGGCGCTGATCTCCACCCGGCCGGTGAAGCTGATCCGGTCGCCCTTGCCGCAGTTATGGTTGCAGGTGCCCCAGAGTTTGAACCCCTCGTCAGACTGGAAGAGGATCTTGGTCGAGGTGCCGAAGTCGTTCTCGACCTCCTTGGTGCCCAGGATGGTGCCCTTGAGCGCGACCCGGTTGCCGTTGTAAGCGGCCGGGATCGGCTGCGCGGCTGGCTCGGTGGCACGCTTGGCTTCACGCTCCGCGATCCGGTCAAGACCCTGGTTCAGGAACCGCTTGACGGTCTCAGCCTGCTTCTCAGAGATCTCGAAGTAACGGTTGATCTTGTGGGTCAAGTCAGAGAGGAAAGTGAAGAAGTACGCCCGCTCAGGCCGCTCGGCCAGGACCACCCGCTCTAACTCCTGGCGCAGCCCTGGGTGGCTCAAGTCGAACTTGGCCAGCTTGGTGGCGCGGGCGACGGCTTCGGCGCGTTCCTTGCGCACTAGAGCTCCCTTGTCAGGCAGGTCGAGTTCCTGGGCGCACTGAGTGCCGGTCACTAAGAGGTGGCCGGTGCGGACATCGCGATAGAGCACAAACCAGTGCAGGAATTTGCCGCAGTGCTGGCACTTGCCGCCCTGGCCCTTAGCACGCAGGCCGCTCCAGGGCTCCTTCTGGCAGTAGGCTTGCCAGATGACATTGTGTTCGTCCTCGGTGTAATCCGGCAGGAGGGAGTTGACGTATTCAGCGAAGTCCTCGCCACAGTCCCAGTTGTAGCCGGTGGTGACGTAAGTGTAGTTGGCAGGGTCAAAGTCCGCTTGAGCGGATTTACCGTGGGTAAGGTAGTTGTTCATCTGCCAACATCCTAAGATATAAAGGATGAAATGCAAGAAAAAAGATTAAGCAAAATAAGTGGGGAGCGCCCGGTCGGCCGAGTTGGGACCGTCGCTCCCCTGCGTGGGTTGTCGCGGGACTTCCGTTACCAAGCAACAAAACCCGCGTTTAGCCCGGCACTCCACGCTTATCCAGGGCTAAAGTTATGAGGTACGAAAGGAAAGAGGATTCCCTCAGTCTTGATGCGGCGAATAAGTTTTGTCGCTATTTGGGCTTCGATATTTTGCTGACCCGATCCTCGTGTTCCGGCACTGACGATGTTTTCCAATTCAGCAATTACATCCAATACAGTGAGTTGTTTCATTAGTCCTCCTGCCAACCCCAGTAGAACCGGGGCATATGCTGGAACTCCAAGGAGCCTTTCTTGCCGGTGGCTTTCTCGCGCACCATGATAAAGGGCGCAGCAAAGGCCAGGACAATGAAATCCTCGCGCAGCTGGTCAGTAGACCAGACCTGTCCGTAACGCTCTTCTAGCGCCTTCCTGGCTTCAGTATTGGCGTTCAGCTCGGCCAGCCGAGCCCGGCGATAGTCTTCTGTTTCATCAATCATAAAAGAGACCGGGTTAGTCACTTCCCCGGCTGAGTACGGTTAGTTTTTGCTCTGATTAATCAGGACTTCCCAATCGGTCTTAGTGAGTTCGACCACTTGGCCGCCAATGCGCTCCAACTCGGTGGCGCGATCATAGGAAGGCACATCGGCACTGAAGCGGGTGATGGCATTGTAGAGGCCAAACCTCGTCAAATCGCCACCGGTGATCAGTTGCTGCAAGACGCCTTTCTGCTCAACTTCGGTGATGCCCAGCTTTCGGCTGGACAGGTTCACCAGCTTCACCACATCGGTCTCCCGGCCGATCACGTCCTGGGTTGTGCCGTCAACCTTGTCGCACAGTTCGTCAAAGCGTTCCTTATTGAACGCGACCGTGACGACGTCCCTGATTTGCGCCATGAGGGCGGCATTGGTCAGGGTTTGGGTTTCCTGGCTCAAGAGGGCGGCAACATCCTCGCCCAATAGGTCATGGCGGCTACCGATGTGGTACTTCTTCATGGAGCGTTCTGCGAAGGTGGCCAGATTGCTGCAAAACTGGTCATAGATCCCAGCTTGGATAGAGAGCGCTCCGAAGCCGCACTCGGAGTTAGAGATGGTGATTGCCGGTGCGGCGATGCGCACTATCTGGTGACGGCCATCGCCGAGATAATTCCCGGTCTCGGCCAGCTTCCGGTTGACGGACTTATCGACCACTTTCAAGTAGAACTTGCGCTCGGTGATATCGGAGGACATGACGTCAAATCGGTTTGCGTCGATCAGCACCGGCAAAATGGTCATGGCCAGATCAAAATTTTCAATCGGCCGGAACCGGTCGGAGAGGAACGCTCGGACGGTGCCGTCCAAGGTCCTGATCATGCGCTTGGCAGGCTGGCGAGTCATATCGCC
>AP72_2010_repI_A10DRAFT_1000006_pt1 | contig 32570 bp, 35 predicted proteins | sample AmaPasreplicIA10_FD_9194 | JGI IMG/M metagenome (IMG submission 9194) | reverse complement strand
GATATTGCCCACCATTTGCTGTGATAAGAATATCACCTACATAATAGTCATTTGTGCCAGTTCCGCCACCACCACCACCTGCAGCAACAGCAACAGCTGTTACACGTTGATTAGGAATGTCAAGAGACACTCCACCAGCAATGATACCAAAACGAGCATTGCCAAACGAAATTTGTCCAGTGCCATCAACAGAAAAACCTCCAGACCGGAATGCATAACCAGAAGCTTGACTAAAATTAACAGAACGGAAATCTATACCAGCAAAACATTGTGGTGGAATAAAATGTAAATTGCGACCAGCACCTTGATTAGCAACCTGTAAATTGACACCAATAATTGTGCCAGTCGTTGTATTAACTGGCCATCCTTCACCATTATTACCAACGCAAATAAGGGTGCCTGCTCCTGGCGAACCTATAGTATTGGCACTAGCAAACCGCAAGCACGCATCTTGCCCTGATCCGGCCACCACATCATTTGGACCATAGGTAAATTGCAAGAAGCATTTATCAGAAACACTTGAACCAGCCTTCGCTGTAACCATAAATTCAGCCACTGTATTCCCAGCGGTGCCGCCGCTATTAACAACTACACTGCTAGAATATGGCTGACAGAATGCGCCGTTCGTATTACCATTAACGAAAATAGTTGAATTGATTCCAGTCATTTCTTGTGCTGGATTAGTTATTGCTGCGACATTTAATTGTGACCAGATTGTGCCACGCGCACCATTAACTGCACCAACATTGTGAACAATGCCAAGATCATATAGGCCACCGTTCGCACCTAAATGAGCATCTGCTGTATCGCTGCTGACAACCAAGTAATTCACATAGGATTGACCAGAAACTGTGCCTGCCAGATTGAGGTTGGACAGAAACACCGGTGGAATTGCATTGGAGGCGCCAGTAAATGTACTGTTGGGCGATGTATACTGCCTGGCGGACAATGTTCCTGTACCTGTTGGCCCTACAAAAAGGGTGCCTGTGCCTGGATTAATAGTGAGTCCAAGAGTGCCACTATTTGTTGTAATAGACGGCCCACCAGAAGAAAATGAATTCAATTTAATATAATCAGCTGATGCACTACCACCAGTAGCATCTACAACTTGTGCAAGTATACCATTAGGTCCACGAACAGTAAATGAGGATCCATTAGAAATATAAGCATTCAAATTAGAAGATGACTGAATGCCTATAAAACTACCAGTTGTTTGTCCAAGTGTGATAGTATTACCAGATTGTGTATTAAGAATATTTCCTGTTGTTGTACCACCAGTAAGTGGCAAGAATGGACCAGTAGTTCCTGCAGGCAATGTTACTGATCCGCCAAATGTAGTTGGCCCACCAGCAGATTGAATCGCTAGAGTTGTGCGAGAGGTATCCCAAGTTAAATTTGCTGTAATAACACCAGGAGAAAATCTCTTGAGATTGCCACGTGGCGTAAGTGTTACTGGATTAGCAGGAGGCGTTCCTTTAATTGTAGGCGCAACTATCATTGTAATACCAGTAATGCTACTGGTGCCATTGGCAAATGTAACGCGCCAAACACCGCCATATGGATCTTCGCAATGCCATGTATTGCCGTCTGATGGATATGTAGTAGTCACAGATGCAGTAAGTGTTCCAGCGGTGCAAATAGCACCATCAACATTTAGTGCAGCACCACCTGCAATTACATCAAAGTAACCAGTGCCCACTCTCACTCTGCCAGAAGGACTAACAGCAAATCCTGCTGTAGCCATAACATCATTAGTAAATGTTGGAGCACGCAGATCAAATCCGCGTCCCATTGTAAATGTAGGATTATCACCAGCCCATTCTGTCATTAGCAAAGTGCTACCAGCTTGTAGTGCCCAACTATTAAAATGAAGACCAATATCAACACCAATGGTTCCTGTTTGACCAGCAAGAACATAACCATAAGAATTAACAATTGGAACTGATTTATGACCAGTAGTTGGAACGACACTCATACCAGTTTGAGTATTATATGTTGAACCTGCTCCACTTTCAATATCAATTTCCATACCGTTTGACCCTTGCACATATGCAGCGCCAGGATCAAGTCGATTATAAATATTGATACCAAATACACTACCAGAATGATTGCCAGCAACACCACCACAAGTATTATTAAGAATTGCACCAGCCTGGAAGCAAACTTGTCCCCCAGCACCACCAATATTAGATGCTGGACCAGTCTGTGTCAAAGTTATAAGAATGCCACCACGTGCACCAGAATAACCAGCACCGCCAAAATTATAAAAGATACCAGAATGGAATAATCCTTGACCAGTATAGGCCATAGTATCTGAGTTAACTACATATTGGTTAAATGATGCAAGAGGACTAAATGAAGTTGATCCAGTAAAGTTAATTGATTGGCGCATACCATTAGTAGTGCCAATATTAAATCCTGTACCCATTGTTCCAAACACAGTATAACCTGTGTTAAGCAGCATACGTCCAGTGTTACGATTAATAGTCATAAGTGGATTAAATGAATAGCCAGCACCAGTATCATCAAAGGATGATACAATAAAATTGCTTCCTGCTCCGCCACCACTCTCAGCAACGTTATCTAGACCCAAACTAAATCTAGGCGAATTAGCTGTATCCAATCGTATTGTGCGATAACCGCCAGCAGCGCCACTCAATCTAAAAGCTGGACCTGTATTGGTTGATACTACAAATTGATTATTAACTGTTGTAGCCCCATTAAACGTTGTAGCTCCAGTAACTGTACCACCAATAAGCGGCAAATAAGGCCCATTCGATTCACCAGTATATTTCCATTGGTTCTCAAAAGCAAACCACCGAACCCGCAATGTCCCGCCAGCAGAAATTGTAGATGGAACACTAGGCCCAAGTGCTTGTCCTGCTGATGGAGAAAGAGTCAATGCTGTTACAGCAGAATCAGCAGTAATTTCTACAATCTGCTGATCAATAGGCACAGCAGGCAAAGTCAAAGTATAAGATGCAAGTGTTGAAGAATTATCAATATGGACCCATTTGGTTCCATTCGGAATGGCATAAGTTCCAGCTGATACTGGCGAAGAAACTACAGCAATGGTATCGTTATGATCAGGAGCAACAAGTATTCTATTGCGTTCTGCATGCCATATATTTGAAAAATGAATATATGGTGCTACTGAAGAATCAATAGTTGCCAAATCAGCATATGTAAGGATGTTCGCAGACAAAATAGTCATGTCTCTGAACGTCCAAAAATAATTCTGGGTATCAGTTGTAGCAGGGGCTTGAATTACTATCTGGCCCTGCTGATTAACGATGCCACCACGCACAGAGACGCGAGCCTGGCCTTCAATATAAAAGATAGTAGGATTGCCCCACATACCAGAACCAACACCTGAGCTAGCAGGATAGGTTCCCCACCAACCTCCAATAATCTCAAGCTGGCTTGTTCCTACTACCCAACCAGCAACAGTATTAGGATTATGATTATAATCTGTCGCCGCTACATGCCAACCAATACAACCCAGCACATAACAATTTACAAACTGACCACCAGTAATAGTTCCAAGTAATTGAATACAAGTATCGCCATTCGTTGTGCTGTCAGTTTCCGCTCCACAATCCCTCATCGTAGGCCAAACATTTGAAAGACAATAAGCAATTGCCCATAATTGCACACCACATGTTGTTAATGTAATACCATCCATACGATCATGCAAATAGATACCATATCCTGGTCTGCGCCGAATATCTCCAGTAGCAATATATTGTGCGCGACACAATACACGCTCCATAACAGTAAGGTCACCAGAATTACATACATCAACACAATGGATCGCATCGACCCAAACGTTACGCATACCCATACCAGTAAGAGAACCAATACCTTTGGCAAATCCAACAATAGCAACAGTATCAAGACTACAATAATCTAGTGTGGTAATTGCCATACCAAATTGGCCAATCCAATGCCATCTGACAGTGCCATCAATAACGCTATTAGCAGCTGTAGTGGTAGCGGAAGGCCCCTGGCCTGTAGATGAAGTAACACCAGCAGTATCACATTGATAAACATTATTACCAGAACACATCAGTGCGTTAACTTGCACAGGCTTGGAACGATACCAAGTATATTCATTAATCCAATGCCAACGAACAGATCCATCAGTAATGGAGTTTGCTGTTGTACGTTGGCTGCGCGGCCCGCCAGAAGTAGCAGCACCAGATGTTCCAGCAGTATCACATTTATAAACTTGATTGTAAGATATTACAACAGCACCAACGGAATATGCAGTAGCAGGCTTCCATTGTTGACCTGCACAAACCTCATCAAGACGCGCGGCCCAATATGCGTTAGTGTCTGTAGAGGTTGGTGCAAGATCCATACCACGTCGCATAATGCGAACATTCTCAAGAACAGCACCCTGATTCATTTGAATACGTGCTCCTGGCCCGTCGAGCACGATGATAGAGCCAGTATTAAATCTTGTTGTAGTGCTCAATGCATATGGCAAACCTTGAATACCACGCAACCGCGATCCAGGAGGCATAACAAGAGTGCCAGTAACACGATAAGCACCAGCGCGCAATTGCGCTGTGCCACCACGATGTATAGTGCCACTTGCACCTACTGCTCCGCAAGCACCAGACAATGCAGCAGTATTATCTGTGCCGAGAACTTCACCAACACCACTCGTTGGAAATACATAGTCAGCTACAGCACCAGCATCTTCTACTGCAATCGTTCCAGCAGAAACTCGTTTAATCCAACGTCCTGGATTACCAGATGTAATAGAGTTGGGTCTTAGGGCAGTAGTGCCATCATCAAATAGAAGGCTGTTACCATCCCAATCAAATATGGCACCACCAGTTCTTCCAGTAGTACCAGAATAGGCATCAGTAAGTGCAATAACAGAAGTAGACGTTCCAAATCCAGTAACATCAAAGCCACGCAATCCGCCTGTATGCGCAGCGTGTGCAATACGCACAGGAACTGGAAGAGCAGTTAAACCAGGCTCAACAAATTCCAAAGAAGCAGAAGTTGTATTATAACGAAGATCACCTGCTGTTGCTGTGGGTCGTTGGGCAGTGGTGCCGCGCGGGAGACCAATTGCACCAGTGCCAGTAAGGCGCAGAATATCTCCACCAAATTGATAACCACCAGTTCCACTTTGAGCAAAACTAATAATACTAGCAGCAGCAGCGCCAGGAGCAATAGTCAAAACATTCTGTGGAGATACACCAAATATAGCACTATTGAAAATTGGATCCTTGCTCCATGTCATACCAGCAGTGATATGACCACGAGCATAGAAGTAACCATCAATTGGAGCTTCAGGAATATTTCCAGTTACTCCAAAAGCCAAATTGTCTACATATCTTTTTGTTGCTACTTGAAGTGGAGAAACAGGATCGCCTGGTAAAGTAATAGCACCATTCATCGTTCCGCCAGCGATTGGCAGATATGGCGCTAGACTTGTCTTACTTTGTAGGTCTGTTATCTCGTTATAAGCAAGATGAAAATTATCCCTTACACTTTGAGTGGTGGGATTACCATATACAGGCTTAGTATAGTCAATATTGCTCATAGTTATACTCCATCCCACACACTGTTGCCGCTATCCCAGATACTCAAGCCATCATCCCAAGTGCTAATATCCAAAACAATTGGAGGTATATTGGACTCAGCACGTCTAGCTAACACACCTATTCCAAAGCCATAATAGATTTGCTGATTCTTAAATCCAAATGTATGATCTGTATCTACAAAGTATGGCCAAAGCTTTACACCCGCCGCCTTCGCAAGATTATCCAACAATATTGAATATCGTGGGTCATTGGGTAAGATAAAATCATTGATGTATATTCTAGCATTAGCATTTCCGTGATCTTCTACTCTGGTTTTAGTTACCCTCAGTGAAGTGTTAACGCCATACATTAATTCTTCTGCAGTTCCATGCCCATTATTGAGCAGGATTTTCATATGTATTGCTATACGATAATCTTCATCCCCCAAAAAACTAGATTCAGCATATGGTTCTCTTCTGTGCCTTAATCTAGCTTGTCCAAATCCTCGGCCAGAAGGTTGTGAGAAAAACCCAAAGAATGGCAAATATACACTATTGGGAACTTCTCTTGTTATCCCAACAATGCTACCTATGCCATCTAATTGTAAGCCCTCTGCAGTATCCAACCATCTTTTGGTATATAAATCATTGAGTGCTTTATCTAAAACATTAATGGGCTGATAAAATGCTTTGACAAAATTCTCAGTATTTATCTTACCATAATGTTGAGCAAGGAAATGCGACCATGCAATATCAGCATGATCATGTATAAAGCCAAGATCATCAGTATCAACATTGATTACTGAGATATCATTCATGGCAATATGGTTACTGCCACTCGCAACAAATCAAATGTAGATACCTCACGACTTGCTATTGCAATATTAGATGATACATAATCTCCTGGCGCTGGAACTGTATTGGGATCTGGTTCAGTCGCTACAGTTATGTCGAGCCTAGCTATACCTGGCACATGAGAATAAATCGGCCCTAGGAAGCGTTGAATAATTATGTCCTTGCCAATGCCAAAACTATTACCTGTTGATACAATAAGGGCTTGGATTTGTTGAATACCATCATTTGGAAATATTTCTTCATTGTATAGAGTTACACTCACATTGACCCATGTGTATATTGGAGTAGGGCGATTAAAATGAATAGGATGAGAAAAGCCACTACTATCGGTAACAGTGACAGAAATACTTCCATAGGTATCAATGCCTGCTGCCTTAAGCAAGAAAATTTGATTCGCAATTTCTTGAGGATCGCCACCAAGTGCGACCACTTCAATTGAATGTGGTGGACGACCCTCTGAATCAGTAACGTCATTTTCGTTTTCAAACACTTCTACTGTTTGCAAACCTAACACATTTTGTTCAAGATTTGCTTTAATAGCAGGAAGTGTAGCAGCACCAAGTCTAAATACGCCAGTATTATAACGCAGCCTTAATTCTTCATCTGTCTCTAGATTACGTCCATAATGACCATCAACTATATTGTTTACACTATCCCATCCTGTTTGAGTGGTTAAAATATTGGTTAAAGTATTAGCAGTAGCATCAATAGGTCCAGTATTCTCTGCAGTAAAGTTACCAGGTGATCCTATAGTCAACAAACTCATATTGGTTGAGAATTGAAGATTAAAAGGAACATTCTCAATTCTATGACCACTAATATGGTTAGCATCTAGAGACAAAATCAAATCAGACGCCAGAAGCTGGGTATATAGATTAGAGGCAATTGTAACTGTATTGTCACCAGCAACACTATGGTATGTATACAGAGCACTATCAATTCTAATCCAATAGTCTACACCTATTGTTAAAGTATCAATTGATATAGTAAAGTCAATACACTGTTGCCTGCTAATAGTTACATCATGCTGTAGGATAAAAGTTTCTTGATTTACTTCAGACTGAATTCTTGCACCAACAATAATAAGACTAGTCTCCTGGCCGTAGCATACACACCACACATAGGTGTTCTCTGGGAACAGCCGTCTTACACCGGCAAAACTAACAGCATGATCAAGATTAATACCATAGGCACTAATGGGATACATCGAATGATAAACTGCCTCAGCCAATTCCCATAATGTCGCTTCCCTCTCTGCGAACACATCTATGAATTGTCCTGTTATACTATCTGTTCTAGTTTCAAAGGTTAACCCAGTTGTAGTCTGTAGACTATTGATGATGGCTTGCCGTATCTCTGGCAAACGCATACGCGAAAAGCCAGTAGGCAATACACCATAATTGTTTGGATTAACTAGATCAGACACTGGCCACCACCCTAGGCATTTCCAATTTTACTGAGTCTTTAATAGGACCATAATCAGTAGAGCAACCAAACACTACAGTTAATGTTCGTCTCCTTCTATCCCAACTCAAATCAAAATATGTCAAACGAGTTACATGTGGAACACTATTGATATGAAACCTCAATATAGTTTCTACTGTAGCCATACGAGGATTTTTAACCAAAATGTCTTCAAGATATGGCACGCCCCAACTAGTATCCAAGAACCACTCACCATAGAATGTGAGCAAATTAATTTTGATTTGTTGCGCTACTTTATCTGCTCCATTAATAGGCCAAATAGAAAACTTGTCACCACCAACAACTGATGATTGAAATTCCATATCGTGATCAACACGATGAAGCGCTAGATCAAATGGGCCTTGTGTTAAACTCATGATGCTTGTGGCATTCCAGAAGTTTCAAACTTATTACCAGGCTTAGTAAATTCATGCACATGCGTTTCTAGTGTAAATGTTTTAGGTGGTGTATCTATTTTAATTGTATTTGCTTTTAGGGTCATATTGCCGCTTTGATCTATTGTTATGCCTCCATTTTTATTGCCAATAATGATTGTATTATCTGGAGTAATTGTTAAAGATGTATCATTAAATTTCAATACAACGTTCTTATCATGAGCCACAATACCATTAGCAGCACAACCAGGAATGGCAACACAGTCCGAGAGATCATGTTGACGAGGATCATCTGGCATTATGTTTTTACCATCGAGCCAATTCTCGATGGATCTCTGCTGAAAAGTTAACAGCACTCCATCTCCTGGCTGTAGTGGCATGGAGAATGTAGACTTACCACCATTACTTGCTGACCATACCACAGGCACTTCAACTATTTGAGGGCTGTCCAAGTCATCGCCAGAAGCAATAGCCTTAGGCAAATCAGGCTTTACAACAGCACGATTTTTAGCAGCATCATATGATATTACTTTACCTGGCAAATGAGTATTCATATTACCAATAGCATTTTCTATCATTTGTTGTATTGCATCTGTAAGATCATCAAACATTACAGATCACCCTCAAAATTTGCTTCTTCTTCAAGGCCACCAGCAGACCCACGACCTCCTTTGGTTCCCTTAACTTCAGCAATAGGTATCTTAGGATCAATTAAAGTTAGTTTGGTTTGCCAATCTCCATCATGAGTATCACCATCATGCGTTAGTTTCTCAATGCGAAACACACCATTTACTGATCTTGATTCAAGCTTTACTCGATCACAAGGATTCAATGTAGGCATAAGCAAACAATCTACTTTCCAGCCATCAGCTTGCTTAAGTGGATCTTTAGATTTCTTCTTCTTGCTATTCTCAGTCTTGTCTTTCCTCATACGCTCAGGATGTTTAAGCAATCCTGAGTCCATAGAAATTAGAATGCCAGCCCTAGTGGTTACCATTCCTGATTCTACAACTTGCAGAGTTCCATTCTGCATAGACCATTCCAGCCCAGTAGCCTTGGTCACTTTATCTACCAATGTATGAGCAGGGCCGTAATAAGACAAACCATTATTCCATAATCTTTCTGGAGCATTGCTAGGCAAAGTCAACGGCATACCCATTTGCTTAGCTACATCTTTCAATACTTGACCAGATTTGACACCTTTCTTATAGCCAACTGACACAGTGGTATCTCTAATCTCTTTCTGGCCATCTCCTAATTCAAATTCAGTAACAACATCAGCACCATCAAATTGCGTCCAGGCAAATGTTACATTGCCATTAAATATCAGAAGCGGTCCCTGTTCTTCTTTATATCCAGCATATAATAAACAACGAGTATCTGGCTTCTCAAATTCTTCTCTTGTGGATTGCTGTAGATTGTATATCTTGATTGAACTCTTATTAGGATTTTTCTTTGCTGTCTTTTCAATATTGAATTGAATGCGCAAATCAGTAATCTCAGTTCCAGTATTGGAACCTTTAGTCCCCACTTGCAAACGATATACTCTATCAAATAGCATTATGCACCAGTCAATATATCATCACGAGTGTAGTAAACCAATTCATATCTACCTAATGCAAACCCATCACGAGGTATCCTTGTATTATGAGTAAGTGTGTAATCATGTATCAACAAATCTCCTGGCGGGACTTCGGGATACTTGAATTGGCGTAGCAATGGAAACTCTGGCACCATTCTAATGCCACTGACCAACATCCTATAAGCACTATCCCTTATCCCCATTTCCCAAGCTTGTCCAGACTCATTCCAATTAATGACAACATAATAAATCAAATCATCAAGATTTGCTTCTATTGCTTGGCTATTTTGATCAGCTATTTCCAATACAAACATTATTGGAATATTCCTTTGGCACCTTCAATAAGCTTCTTTCCAAGAGATGAAGTTGCTGCTTTATGTGCTAATGATTCATTCTTAGGAGGATTGTTTTGTGTTCCGCTTTGCCCAGTTTTCTTTTCTGTTGCCCCTGTTTTACCAGTTCCATCTCCAGAGGTTTGATCAGGTGGTAATTCTGTTTGCTTTAATTTAACCTTTTTGACTTTGCGCAAAGACGCATTAATGTCTATCCAATTGCCACCCTTCTCTCCAGCACCACGATTAAATGATAGAGCGGTAAATCCCATATCCTCATAAGTGCCAAGTCCAGTAACAACCTTGACTAGCTTTCGATCCTTATGCATATTACGCATAACATCAACAGCATCAATGAGTCTGGACTTACAAAAAGCAAACTCCAATCCCCAAGCACTGCCAGAAGAAATAGAACCTGTAATGGTTAGTTCTTCTGCGCCCTCAGTAATATGATCTGAGATTTGTGAACCATCTTCAATTGGATACTTTGTTACATCAGAAGGCAATGATAGATTTTCAGTAACCAATACATCCAATTCTAAATAGCCCAGCTGAGAATTAGCTGTGCCATAGAACATCGAGAATACAGAACTAGTGCCACTAGCAGCTACACTAGCACCAGCACCAATTATCCCAAGAGCACCACTCATTGTGTAGCTCTTTCAGTTCTTGGAGATGCTCCAGTTAGTTGACGAGCCATTTGGGCTATCATATCTTCACTCAATCCAGTCATCTGTGAACGGATTGATGCTGCTATTTGTTCTTGTTCTGGAGTCAAGTTAACTGTAATATTGTTCGTTTGGTTCACAGTATTTGTTCTGTTATCTGTTACTGGAGCATTTGTAGTTGAGCTAGGTGCTACTGCTGCTGGCGGGACTGTTGGAACTACTGAAGGCGGCATTTCGCCAACCTTCTTTCTCATTTGTTCACGGTCAAGTGTCTCTCCAGTTTGTGGATTAGTAAACGAATATACATTGCCAAATTCATCAACCGCGCCAGGAGTTCCTGAAGGACGAAAGCCTAGCTTGGCTGCTTTGGCACCAAATTCACCTTCCTTATATGCTGCAAATCCTGCCGCTCCAACAGCAGCAGCTACAGCAACAGCAGTGGCAAGAACTATACCAAGAGCGCCTAACAATCCACCAAATTTAATTGTATTCCAAACGCCAAATGCTGCTGTTACACTAGTGACATTTTCAAGAAGCACCACAACTGGAATTGATATCAATTTCAATACACTAATCAAGCCTGTAAATTTTAACAAGCTCCATCCAAAGAATACAGCGCCAATAGCAGTTATCCAGAAACTAATGCTTGATAGATTTTCCCTTACCTCACCTAAGCCTTTCATAAATCCGCCTTCTGGCGCAAATAGATCGCCAAAGGCTTTACTAACATTACCACTCATTATATCAGTAATAAATTCCTTGATACCAAGGAATACATCCCATATAGCGCGGAATGGCGCCATTGATGGAGATGTCTTGAAGAAATCTGTAAACTTCTGTACAAACTTATCAAATGGACCAAGTAAGTCACCAACAACTGACTCACCACCAGTAAACCAGACATACAAATCTTCAAGGGTCAAAACAACAGCAGCAATAGCAAGGGCCCATGCTGACCATATTGCTACTGCTCTCAATGTTGCTAGAGATAGCAGATTCATCCCTCTAACAACAGCAATTAGCCATGGTATAATCTTAGTGGCAGCAACAGTGGTTAATGCTATTGTTATTAATCTAATTGTAGCTTCAGCACCACCAAGAGCCTTAACAAATTCCTTAACAGCACCAAGAGCTAAATTAAATGCCCATTGTATAGCCTTGCCCATTGCTTCCGATTGGCTAACCATCTTGAATAGTTTGCCAGCAATGGAGGTGAGTTGACTATATATGTTTGTTAGAGCTTGTCCCAGTTTAACTGGAGCTTTAGCAAAATCTACATCGAGCCTAGCATTTCGTCTAGCTAGAGCCTCAATAACCTTTTCACTAGTCAACGCACCTTTATGTTTGGCCAGTTCCCTTAGCTTCTCGACACTCCCACCAGTTAAAGCCTCAGCCATAATCTTGGCAACTTCAGGCGATTGCTGAATAATGCCACCCAATACTCTGCCTTCAAAGCTTCCGCGTCTGAACCCCCTTTCCATAAATTGCATAACAGTATGCATTTGATCTGCGGGCAACCGTTCAACCCGCATAGCCTTGTAGATATTTTCTGTAGCAGCTAGCAAATCTTCTTGCGAGATTTTTAATTCTTGACTATCTCGCAGAAAAGATTTAAATGTTTCAGCAACATCCTTATAAGCAACACCAAGTTTAAGTGCAGAATTAAGAAGTGTGTCTCCAATATCAGTTAAATCGTCTTGTGATCTGCCAAGACGCTGAATTTGAAAGATTAGAAGATTGACTTCTTTACCAGCATCAATAAGGCCGTCAACAAATGAGTAAATCTTCTCAAGGCCAAAAGCAAGACCAAATAATTTGCCAGCATTAATGGCAACTTCTTTTAGGTTTGAAACTGCTGCCTTGTATTGATTAATACCACTTTGCTCTACTTGAAAAGTAAAGAGTGTGGCAAGTTCTCTGACAACAGCCATTTACTTACTCCTGGCCGCGTCTGCTGCGCGCTTTTCCATAGCAGCGCGCATATCCAACAAAGCATTCAATTTAAGCAAATCAATTATGTCTACGTCTCCCCTCTTCACTTCCCCAATCGACACTAGACCATCTAGTATCGGACGCCAGATAATTAGTTCAGCAGCCAAATCTTCTCGCAGAACCCCTAATGGATCGCCATACCCTCTTGGGCCTGTCCAATAAGGTTTCTGCTCCGCGTAAAAAGCTCTGAGTAATTCACCCTCAATACTTCAACAATTAATGCAATAACATCATAAATACCATCTGTTGCTAGATTGAGCGCACCCTCATCTAGCATTTGTGGCTGATCACCATCTATAGATACAGAAATGAATTGGCTATTCAAAACAGTTCTGGTCAAAGCAACTAGGCTTTCACCATCGAGACTAATTGAAGCTTTTTCAACTGCCTTCAATATATTCTCAAGTCTAGTCTCTGAAGGTGAGTTAACATCATTGGCTTCCATCAACGCTGCTATAGGTGTCAGAAATTTCTTTTGAACCTCCCCCAATATACGCAAAGACAGAAAGGCATCATATCGTTTGATGTAAAATTTATTGCCGTTCTCCAGAACAAATTCTTGTCTGCCAGTTGCCACTATTCCACCTTCTCTTTAGAAACAACAATATGGAAAAATGAATCATTCAAGCCCTTCAATTCTCGCCAAATAAATGGTTTTTGTCCAGCATTAAGCAATGTCCAAAGTTCCTTTTCCAACTCAGGATTTTCATCCAATAAACGTTGGAATACATCAGCAGTTAATGTGAATGCTTCTTCTACAGTTTTAACAGCCACAGACATAACCCTTATCCTAGATTGCTACCAACATTATATACTGCTGGTGCGCCTGTGTGGATTGCCCATGCGCGATTGGTGATTTCCTTACTGAATTCAAGATCAGCAGGTTTTGCTACCCAAGCTTGTGATGCTGAGAAGATAGTTGTGCCGCACAAATCTTGAATTAGAATAGGGCCAACGCGACCTCCACAAGTAAGAATATCAATGTTAAACAAACTAGAAAGAAAATCATTTGCAGGCGAAGTCTGTTGAAGTGTAATTGTAACAGTGCATCTTCTATCTGGATTAACTGCTCGGGCAATCTCACCATCTGCCCCCACAGCTGTCGTAATGCCATCACTAGGCATAGTAATATTGACGAACGCACCATCAGCATATCCTGTTATCTGAAATCCCAATACGATAATAACAATTCGAGAAGGATTGTAAGTGCGAACACTTGCCATTTACGTTCCCCTATACTGAGACATTAACTGTGCCAGAACGCCTGGCTGATTCTGCTGCAGCAGCCTGAACAGTTGCGGATGTTGTAGTTCCTACAGGCAGATTTTCATAAGTCAATACACCTTGAATTTCTACAACATGAATCGCACCTGCCAATCTTGCTGTGAAATAAACGTCTCGCAAGATACGATTAGCTTTATCATTACTGGAGACATTTGCGGCCAATGGAACGCTAACAGTATAACTAGGAATAAAATCACCATCAGAGTCTACCTCAGGTGGGGCAATACCACCGCGAGTAACTCCAAAATCAAGTGCTTCAGTAAGGCGACTTCTAATAATAGCAATCCCAGGGTCAGTATAAGGTATGCGATTATCCACCATTTGTTGGAATATGCGGATTTTAATTTCTTCGCAAAGCCAGTCCCTAAAGCGGATAACATCAATCCACTCGCCACCAGCTACCTTACCATTTTGAGTAATGGCAATATTACGGAATGGCTCAAATGTATTACCATTCTTAGCAAATATATTTTGTGCGTTCGTTTCAGTCAATCTATAGTATGGCACAGCATCAAGACGCTGATTAGCCCATGTCTCCTGGCCGGGATATTTTGTGAAGCTCTTTACTGTAATTGCCACATCATCAAAATTCTTCGGATCAGCAGTATACCACCAAGCTGTACGGAACAAATTATTTGATTGCAATAGATGAGCAACAGATGTAGTATCTGTCCCAGGAGAACTAGCATTATTGACATTGGTCAAGCAAGTAACAAAAAGCTTCTCGTGAGCTTCTGTCCACTGTCCCATAGCCAATGCTCTAGCTTCAGTATGCTTAGTATCACATATAGCATACCAATCGCTATTTTCATTATTAATAGCATCTAAATCACTAGCAACATTAGCAGAATTAGCATCAAGTCCAATATAGATGCGAGGCAAACAAGGAATTTGACTAAATGCTACTTGAGCTGCCAAATAGATCGGATCAGTTGGTTGACATCCATAAGTATCAAGTAGTTCATCAGAATCAGTAATGATAAATACTTTATTTGCCCCTGTTGGAGTAAATGATCCAAATAAAAGTAGATCATTAAAGTTTTGTTCTGCAATCGCTGTGGTGCGAAGAGAAATTGCGACTTTAACGATACGATCAATATTAGCCATTTTCTGACTCCCCTACAGGCATTGGTCTAGGTGGGCTAACGATAACTTCATGACAATGTGGAACCGTAAGACTTCCAATATAATCCCCATCTACAATAACAGTTTCGATAGCCCCAACATAGTCTGGTGCCTGTTCAGTATAAAAGAATTCAAAATGATAGATTGCTCTACCTTCAAACTGTGATGTATTAATTATCTCAGGCATATAAGCAAAGAACAACCTAGCACCAATAGCCACATTTAAACGTTGTTGTTCTTCTAATGATTGTTCAGATTGTAGATACATTGCCAATCTACTGGCTGTATCAAGCGATTTGATCCCATTATAGATTTGTAGTTCTACTGTAGCTTTTCTCCAGCCTGCCATTACTCGACAATCAAATGAATCTATTTCATTCAAATAAATCAAATGATCTGGTATATCTATATTCATCACATTCATTACAATATATGGCTTAGGCATACGTGAGATATTTTGATTGGCAAAGATCAAGCCAAAATTCATTATTCCACTATACCCCATAGTGGCTTCAATCAATTTATACAAACTGTCGATCATGGCGCTTGCTCTAGTTCAAAGTTTTCTATGACCTCGCAAGCATAATAGCGCCAATGAGAAACTGTCGTGCTGCGTGTTCTAGATAGCATTGTGAAATCTGATTCACCATATAGCAAGTATTGACTATTGTCATATAAGAATATATCGCCAGCATATCTCTCCCGCCCTGGAGCTATTTCTTGATTAACACAACGCAATCTTGTATCAGTATATATTTTGATATGTCTTCCAGCACGTCGCCCCATAGGCAACGTTTCAATTTCTGCCATATCCCTTATTGATGGCATTTGAACTGTTGCCATTACAGTTATTATCGTCCCAGCATCTTCAGAAAGGTAATATTTACCATTGACAATTTGGCCAATATTCCTTTGAATAACTTGGAATGCTTGACGAAAAGATGTTGTCAATCTATTTCATACCTTACAAAACCCACCATAGTTCCAGTATCAATCAATGGAGAGCTAGAACCTTTTCTAGCAATAGTTTCAGGAAGATTGGGCACAGCCCAATTCTTAGCATCTCTAATTGTTTTCTGTATCTTGGATTGATAATCTGCACCAACTACTTGCAATAAATGATCAGGATTCATTTCACCTTCAATAATTTTGTTATACAAACGTTCAACTAGTTTATTAGTTTTGTCACCATACAATTCATATGTCTTAGACATAAATGGTCTAGGTGGAATAGTACTGGTTCCAAATTCATTATACATAGCATAATCAACAACAGCTACACCCTCAACAGATCCATCTCCCATCAATCCAACATGGATTTGCCGTTTTGCCAACTCCTTCAAATCAAACTCAAAGCGCGTGTAACCAAAGTCCTTGTCAGTGATTTTGACGTTACCCGACATGGATCCCCAAACCTTGTTAGAATTGCAGCTTGACCACAACGCATATACAGTCTATTCCACGCATCCCAAGCATCACTTGGCGGTCTGCCACTTGTAGCACCAGAAGGTGTCTTAGTTAAATCAGCATATTGAACTTGTATATCGCCTTCCTTTTCCATAACCACAGGACCAGAAGAAGTGGCAAACTTCTGGCCGCTGGATGTCTCCTGTCTTACACTAATCAAATAAGCCAAATAAAATGCTTGTGCTAAATCTTGCTCGCCTTCTGATAAACACCATGGGCGAGCCTCAGCAGCAATAATATTCAAAGTCTGCATTACAACTGGATCAACGTAATGCGGACCACCTTCCACAAAATACTGTGGATAGAACAGCATCAAGAATGCCTGAATATTAGGCTCAATAGGCTGTAAGACATCACTCACTTATCGTTGACCCATTACATCTGCCTTAGTTGGGCCACCAGCACGTTGCTGTTCATCAGTTTGACCACTACGCCGCTGCTCTTGTTGCTCCTTCTGCTCTGGTGTTAGCTCACCAGCAACAATATCGCCAGCAGTTACCATATCCTGGAATTGATCATTATTTGATTCCTCATCTGACAAATCCATTGGCATACCAGGCAGCATCATCGTCCCCATATGAGTATGAATTAGATGCTGGGATATATTAGTAAACTTAGGCATGTTTACTCTCCTTATGTGGTCAATGCACTAAGCAGCGCGAGTGGATAATAAACATTTACACCACCAGACTTTGCCAGACAGTCAGTAACAATTTCAAGGTTACGTGCTTCTGGCGGGAGTTGCGTAAATGGCATAACATACATGTGGGAAAGATTGTCTGGGCTACGCTCATAAAGCAGACCCAAATCCTTTCCACCTGTACCAGAGCCTTGGAGTTCCCAGATATTCTCTACAGTAATTCCAGGATAGTTAGCATTCAACCATTGTAGAGGTGTTACTGGAACTGCAGCACCAGAAGCAGTAATAAACTTAGATGCTGCTGCGTTGTAAGCCTTGGGTGCCAATTCCAAATGATCAGGAACATGAACACCCTTGGACTGATTCTGGAAACCAATAATCCACACAAGGAGATTGGCCAAAATCTGATCGCCAGTAAGTGCTGTCCAATCTCCAGTATTGGTCAGAACCTGAGTGGGAATATTAGGATTGGTGAATAGCCCATACAATCCAAATACGGAATCACCCACCAGCTTAATAGAGGCTATTTTCAGATCCATAGATCTGCGGGCCGCATTAGCCTTACGGACATCTAGACCCGAACCTGTTGCCCTAGAGGCACGGAGTTCATTGACGTTGAAACCATAAGAATCACCGAGTGTTCTTACAGTTACTTGTCTAGCAGTTGCCCGCACATCGGCTCGTGGCAAATCATCAGCATAATTGGAAATGACTTTCGCCATACCAACCATATCATAGGCATACTGTGTAACAGTTTCTGCCCATTCTGGAACACTAGTATCGTCTGGCACCAAACGATCAGCGTTCATTGGAGGCAATTGACGATCATACGTTTGCGCACGAACATAATTAAGTTGATGCGCAAAAAAGATCGTATCAGCGTCTTGCCTAAAGTCAGCAGTGAATTTAGGATTGTTCTTAAATACTGCCAAATCTTCAGGATCGTAATGTTGGTGTGTAGAGGCACTCATTGTCTTTACTCCTGGCGCTCAGGCCTTATACCCATGGTGAATGTAGTTCGACAACTGCGGCTAGTGTAAATGTAGTCCAATCAACATTAAGCAAGTTGATTGCTGAACTACGAAATACAGCATTAGTCACAGCGACGCCAGTCGTATTGAATTGACCTGTAGTAGCATCTGCCTTACAGGCCACTCCATCAGCAACACCAGTAGCATCTGACACAGCAACCCAGCATCGACCACGAGTCAATACAGATACAGGTTGCGTCGGCTGATACTGGCCAGAAGGAGCGGTAAACAATTGTGGCCATGTTCCCCAATAACCAACAGTATGGTCATGAAGAGCTACACCAACACCAAGAGTAGCTGATGCTCCGTTCTTAATTGTGATAGCATTAGCGGCAGTGCGCTGAACAGCAACGCCAACACCTACTGCGGATGGACCGCAAGCAAAGGTGTCAACATTATCGTCCATACTATCCTCTTTCATACCCACAAAAGCTGGGTATTGATAAGTGGAGTATGGGCTAGATGTGAGTGAAAATGACATTTATGCAGCCTCCTTCTCACCCCGAATACGGGCGATCATTCGTTGTCTAGCAGCATTGGGAGACTGATCAGGAATGTCCTTGCTATCAGCCCTAGGTTCAGTAAGTTGCTTACGTTGACCAGCAACGTTTTCTTGCTTGTTATTCTGATCAGCAATAATTAGATCAAACGTAGCAGCAATATAATCGTCTGACTTACCGTCAAACTTGAATACGCCAGGCTTCAACTTGTGAATGACATCAATCTTAATGTCATTATCTGTTGAATCATCCTTAAACTGGACGCCAGATTTACCAGCAATATCTTCCAGTTTAATTCTAGCCCTGGCAGCAGCAAGTGCTGCTTTCGTTGCCTTATCTGTCTTGTTCTTTTCTTCTTCAAAAGAGGCACGCAATGTATCGCGTTCTGCTTCCAAAGCATCTGCTTTGCTGCGATAACTTGCTGCCTCTTCTTCATATTTGGACAATCTTTTGGCCACTTCTGGACTACCAAGATATTCCAAATCATCAAATCTAATTGTAACAAGTTTTGGTTCTGACATTTCACCCTCCTGGGAGAACGGACCATTCACTGCTGAGGTAGAATCAAGCCTCAATTTAGCATTGCCTGCTCTACCACTAACCACCACAGCAAGATGGTTATATTTTATATTTTTCTGAATAGCATCATAGCGTTCTCCATTCTCAGTTACCCCAGGAGTATCATCAACGTCACATTCATATCCAAGAGACAAATCACGACGTTTGCCGAGTTTATTTGCATCATGTATAATAATGTCAGCTACAATACTGTTATCTTGTTTGATTCCAGGACTCAAGACTGTGCCGATAATACCTTTACTATTGCTAGCAGTAATAATGCCATTGTGACCATCTGTAATAGGAATACCGTTAAGAGTGCGAAGCGAAGCATCTTCAAATACTTCTTGATCTGGTCTATATTCTCTTGTAACCTTTCCATCAATTGAACGATATTCAAAAATTCCTGACCTAGTAATAACAGGTCGATCTCTAATCCATCCTTCATTAGATACGGATGCTTTCATTTCAATAAAGTCATAACGAGTGACCATTATGCTGCATCCTCTAATGAGGCTTCAAATGCTACAACTTCAGGCAATACAGGTTCAGCCCAACACCTGCAATTTATATCCTCTCCTGGGTGGCCTGTTTCTTCTGGAGGCATAGCCCACTCAAATACTTGGCCCTCATTATCCGCGTGAGTTTCCCTGACCCTTTCATCTCCAACAGTACGCCATGTATAACTATCCACACCCATATCTACTTGTCGTTCCATAGTTAAATTACCATTGAGTTTTGATACTTGATCTCTTGCTATTAATTTCGCTCGTGAATCTGTAACATCCATTCTATCAGACATTATTTCATAAATATCATTTGCCATATCTTTTGGGGCTTGACCAGATTTCAGTGCCTCTACAGTCTTTTGTGCTATTTGTTGCATAGCCTGAAATGGAATATCTTTGATCAGCAAAGCATTTTGCCTTGACCAATTATCCAATACATGTTGATATTTTTCTGGCGCCTCACGCGTAGGATCAACTCCATATTGCTGTCTGATCAATCGTCTCCATTCTGCCTTGTTGTAATTATTTACTCCTGGCCCGATTTGTGTTGATGCTTGATATATGGCTTTTGTTGTAGGGTCTGCCATCTCCCTTGTCATTCTGTCAATAATGTCGTGTAATGTTGCTTGCCATCCCTCCTGATCTTGTCTAACATTTCCAGTAGGCAAATGAACTGCTGTTACTTCTGCCACCATTTTAGGCACTTCAGGTGACATAATGATCTTCAGCAATTTCTTCATAGCAAGTGTAAGCGCAAGCAAAATGCGCCGATAGGCATACTCCTGGCCCACAGGGTATTTCATTGGCACAATCGGCTTGCGCTTATTTGGCACTTACTGATTACCCAGGCTGTCCAGGTTGTGGCTTGCCACCTTGACCAGGAAAGTATCCCCAACCATATTCAGGATGCCATCCCCAACCACCGCCAGGAGGTGGCGGCTTAGGCTCACTTGGATTCTCAGGAGGCTGCTGAGGTGGCTCTGGCAACGGGTGACCTGCTACTGGTGGATAGCCTGGCCTGTCAGGAAAATTACTGCCAGGTGGACCCCAAATAGGAAATGTTGGTACACCAGGTTGTCCACCACCGCCACCAGAACCAGGAGGCATAGGACCGCCACCAACACTTAGTCCTGTCAGTGTAGCTTCACCAAACAATACTACATTTTGCATTGTTCGACTAAGCTTGTCGAACAACACACCATTAATCGTCACTTCAACTGCTGCCATAAAACACTCCTACTTTGTAGCCGTTGATGATGTATTTGTATTGCCAGTCGCATTAGAGCCTGGCGCTGTTCCATTGACTAAATTTTGCAAGTCAACCATATTTGCATAATTAATATCACCACCAGATGAAGGCAAAGTATCTGGAAAGTCATATTCATCCAACATATCGTTGACTATAACTTTTCTCACTTCTTCTGGGTCTAGTATCCCATTCGTCATGAGCGCAAGAAGCATAGTTGCTTCTGTATTGTCGGCCTGAGACTGCTGATTGTCTGCTTGTGCCACCTCCATATCAGTTGGAACCCACAACGGATTAAACACAATTTCCCAGTCATCAGGAATTTGACCAGTTAATGATTTTTGAACCCAAAGAATAGCTGTAAGCTTTTCAAGTGCTGGACTAATTTGCACTTCTTGAATGTGTTTCACCATACCATAATATGATTCTAAATCACCAGAGCCAGTAGCGTTAAGTCCAGTTGTTGACTTGCCAAATAGAATTGTGATTGGTATGTTACAATCCGCTGATATTGCGATTTGATATTCATTGATCATAGTATCAAGTCCATCTAATCCTAGATTCAATACATTATATGTATCTTCATTATCTATCATCACTGAGTTTAGATTGGATCGAACCTGATCAACCATATTGATTCGTTTGACAGCTAGATTATCATCTCCATTCGCTAACATTTCTGCTAGACCAACCATATTGTATATGCCTTGCTGCTTACGCTCAATAAGCCGCAAAGACCACTCTAATGCTTGCTCATATTTTGATAGACTATCAATACATCCTTCAAGAGATGAGCGACCAACCCAAGACAATCTGTTTCTCAAATTATAACATTGTGGCATAGGCTCGCCACCAATCGTAATCAGCCTCGTTTCATGTACATCGAATGTAGTTGATCCTGGTTGTGATATTGTGTAGTATTCCATTTGTCCATAGTTAGATTGCATAGGATCAAGATAGTATCTATCAGTTGGTTGTATACGTGTGATATCTAAAACTCTGATTTCTTCAATTGTTTCCAATGAATTTAAATTCAATGGATCAGCGAATGTTCCACCATCCTTAGCAATCAACAAAATTGCAGAACCACCAAACAACCTTGACCATCTAATAGCATTTGCCATAACAGTAAATACTGACAAACGATCATATTCATCCATCATTATACCATCAGCATCTCCTTCAATTTGGAGTCCCCGTTGAAAAGCATCATCTGCTGGACGGTCTATTATCTTTGATGCCAATCCTTTCCGCATATACATATCAGCTAATTCATAATGATTTGTCCAGCCTAGCCAATAACCAGACATATTATGTGGACGCCATCCAGTGCTGCCTCTAGATGGGTTCCAAAATGTATTAGCAGTTCTGTCCAGGCCACCAATGCCTAGACCAGACATCAAATTAGAATAATTGTCAAATCTTACATATTTGTTCATGATGATAGTGCCATGTAACGTTCATAGGCACTTACACCAGAAATACATTCAAGAAAAGCACCGCTACTGGCGTCAACATAATCATCATGATCGCCTTCAGGAAATACTTGCATTTCCCTCAAGTAATCACGAACCCAAGGCCCATCTACAATTTCAATATTCCCGGCTTGCCACTGGGCCGATAGTGGCTCTGCTCTGGTCTCCTTTGGTCCTGTTTCCCTAACTGCTTTAACTTTGTATCCTGCGAGGTGAGCAATGATAGATGCTGATTGGTCTTTTCCAGCTTGTCCAGGGTCTTGAGGTATGACTGTTGTAATTCGTTTGAATTTCGCTCTATCCTGAGAAGCAGTATTAAGCAAAATGCTGCGAATAACACTAGCATTATTACGAAGATTAATGCCGTCAGTAATAACGATGTGTCCATTTTCTCTGCGACCCATCACCACAGATGCTGTTGCGCTAGGCGATGGATTAACCTCACTAGGTTCTGTGGCTGCCAAATCCCAACGTCTAACCCAGACTTTTACATCTGTTGGTTCAGTAGGAATAATCCTTATGGCTGTTTGTGGGAAATAAGAACCAGCAGAAGGCTTAATCTTCCAATTGCCATACAGCAATCTTTCACGCTCAACTCTAGTCATCATTTCCAGATTAGCACGATAATCTGGATCTTGTTGATTTAAGATTACATTATCTTCAAGAGTAGCAGGCACAAATGTAAATGACTTAGGCAATGAAGCAGGATGCCTAGCTAGAAGCTCCTGGCGGCTGTCTCCCCATATCATCTTATCATCAAGACGAATGAAATAACGAATTATGCCTGATCGTTCAAGAATAGGATAACCAGTATCTTGATCAATCCACCAAGATACTAAATCTGCGACCCAAGAATCAGCATCTGGATTACATGTTGCTCTAATGTATGGACGAATACCACACATTGAGCGATTACGAGACAGCATATACCAAAATTGTTTCTCGCTGAAATGTGTTAGTTCATCATATCCAATTAATGGTATTTGTGATCCTTGCCAATCACTAACATCATGTTCATTATGTAGATGACTAAATGTTATTGTAGATCCACTCGGGAAGCGCCACATACGATAGGGGCTTAGTTTTGGTAGACCATCAACTTTCATATATATTTGGAAGCTTGTGTCGAACAATCCTCCTTCAGATGTTATTTGAACAGCTTCACGACGAAAGATTACAGCACCAAAATCAGGATTGTCTATATGGCGTAATGGCTCAAGCAATAAAGCAAACGTTTTACCACCACCAGCAGCACCACCATAAATAGCAATATCTGCTTGTGTAGCAAGAAATTCTTCTTGTGGTCCTTTCTGTGGGCCTAGATCATTTGACTCGTCAAATCCATCCCACATTATTTGGACTCCGCATCAATAATCTTAGTTGGAGTATTGGTGCGGTTATTATCAGGCAAATATACTCTGACTCTACTGGACCCTTGATTTGGACCAGTAGAGTCATCAGCAATATATACTGTTTGACGTGGTTTGCCATAACCACGGTTCCAAACCATCTCGATTAATCTGATCCTATCACTTGGCATCAAATTAGGATCGACAAGCATATTGTCGATTTGACGCAATGTCTCAGGAACACGTTGCCGACAAGCAAACGTGAGTTCTCGCAATGTATTAATGCGAGCTAGTTCATTATGAGGATCAAAACCTTCAGGAATGAAATTCGCTCCTCATAACAAACGATTATCGCTAACGTATTTCCGAGAGAAAGTAAATCGTGGTAGAGGATAAAATTTTCGTTACCGCTCTTTTGGCTTAGGCGGCAACTTTGGAGCAGGACGCATAAACCTTTTCGGATCAATATTATGTGATTGTTTCATTGCTTGAACATCTGCTCCTGGTGGTGGTTCATTGCCCTCAAAATGCCCAGTACAATTAGCACCTACTGAATAATGCTCTCGTTTAGGATTCATTGAAATATTATTAATGACACTTACATTCTTTGTGTCTTGACAAATTTGATAGTTAGCTACATAACCAGATGAAGGATCACAACATCCATCAACAAGATTATCTTCAATCAAACAATTTGTACATTCGTATGTATCACACAAATCATCACGAATTGTAAATATACCTGCTGCTTTAGCACCTCTCACAGTATTGCGTCTAATGATTGTGTCTTTACCACCTAGATCGACAATACCACGAGCAAACCACGATCCATCACAAATATTATCCTCAATTGTATTCCCTGTACTTTGATCATATGATTTATAAGAACAAATACTAATGTTATCATCACCAGTATTATGGACGTTGTTCCGTCTAGCTATATTGAATGAACTTCCAGAATAACCAATACCAATTCCATCTGCTAGTGTGTCTTGAACCTCGTTATCTTCAACAATACCATTAGTTGATGTTTCACAATACAAACCACCAGCGCCAGCACCAACTACATGAACACCAGAAATATAGAATCTATTGGCTCTATCAACCCATACTGCTTGTGCGTATGGTGTGCCTTGACGATCACCATTCCAATCAGTAGTAATTTTGAGGTTTCTAAGTGTAGGAGCTTCACCTGTCATATGAATACAAAGAGTAGGCCAACCATCTCCGTTTTGATTTGTGCTACGAATAACAGTAGAGCTTCCTGCACCACATAAGGTAATTCCACCAGTAAGCTCAATAATTCCATCATGTGGATAATCCCCGGCATCAATATATACTGTTCGTTCGCCACCCATAGCAGCAGCTTGTTTTATAGCATTATTAATTTCAGTTGTATTGTTACCATCTGCTGATGGCTTCTCAACAATTACATCATATTCTACTGGCGGCACAGGCACCTCACCACCTCCATTGTTACCTTCAAGTTCATCAAGTCTATTGTCTTGTAGCTCATCATTATTTTCTAATTGAACCACACGAGCAGTCAAAGCTTCAAATTCTTCCATAGTGGGGACTTGCGTTCCATTTGCTCTCGTTGGCATTTGTTTCGCTCCTGTAATTATGTCAAGGATACGCCTAATTTTATCTCGCATACTAGTAACTAAATCGCGAGCTTCCCGTAAGTATGTTTGAACCATTCTAGCACCTCTTTCATGTTATCAGCAAATAAATCTAAGTCAATTAAAGAATACAATTTTTGTCTTACCATCAACCAATCAGAAAAGAATAAAGGGCGAACGATGCCATATCCTAATTTCTCCTGGCCGGCCTTGTCCAATACTGCAAATAGAATAAAACAAGAACCGCCATTCCTTGACCATTTATACATAAATGCTGCTTGTTCTCTTTCAAAATTACTCAATAATATTCTGCCATCTTTTCTCATATGTGTAATCTTCAATTCACACCAAACAATTGATGAGCCTATTTGAATTGCTCGATCAGGCCAACCTGATGCTCTGTTATTCGGTTTCCATAATGCGTAAGCATGGAATGTTTTATCAAACTCCAAGTGTAATTGTTGCTCAATCATGCTCCTGGGCCGTCTCTTGTCATGGCATTGTCAACCAAATTATTAATGATTTTTCTCCTGGCGCGCCTCTCTCTTATCAAATTCCTAACTAACCGTAACCGAATAACCGATTTTTTCCCTATGACTATAAGGGAAAAAACGTATCTGATTTTAGACGGTTGTTTGTTTGTTACGATCATAGTGTCAATCTCCCCTCTCCTATTTTAACAAGTTATTAGGTTAGTTTGGTTATAAGAACTAATTAATCCTTTATATACAAGGATTTCAGAATTCATAACCTAACCGTTCCTAACTGTAAGTTCATTCAATCTCTCCAATACCAAACTTTTCTGGGCTTACCATCAATCTGCACTGCTTTATTGTCATGTTTACTAAATCCATATTTCTTTAAAGCAGCACTGAAGGCTCGTGCACGCTTCATTATTTCTGGTTTGGTCATACTCCACTCGCCCATTGCATAATCATAAATAGGATCAAGATAAGCACCTTGTTGTTTGGCTATATCTAATACATTGTTGTCCAAGAAATAACCACAGATAATATCATATTCTTCTGATGTAAATACCACATCTCTTTTCTCAATTTGAGCCTTCTGTAAATCAAATTCTTCTAGATTCAAATAACAACTAATTCCAGCATCATACATTCTTATAGCTTGAGCAAGTATTTTTGGATATTCTTTGGCAAATTCCGCCAGGAGCATAAATTCATTTTGTCTTAAATCAGATCTCAATGTCACTGCTCTAGTGTCACCACTTTCGTCTCTTCCAAGAAATTCCGTTTCATTCGTTGTTAAAATGATAATATTTCTCTTTGGATAATCAACTACATCATCTGCTCTCATTCGTCTAAATGTTGAATGAGTTTCAGTAACAACTCTCTTGAATAAATTTTTTGATGCTCTATCAGTTCCACCAAGTTCAGCAAACTCAATTACAGCCTTATCATAAGTCCCACGATAAAATTCAATAATGTCATCTCTTGCTGATAATGCTGCACTTGTATACCAGAAATTAGGAACCAATGCTCTACAAAATTGTGTCTTGCCAATATTTTGCTCACCTTCAATAGTGAAGTAATATCGTTGTGGACAGCCAGGAGAAAAACAGCGCCAAACAAGAGACATCATTAATACGCGTGACCATATAGCACTCCATTGTTCTTTTGGAGCACCCAAATATTTAACTGCGAAACAATTGTCTATTGTAAATCTGTCAATTCCATCATCTGGATTTTCTTCTTCAATATTTCTCATATAAAGCTGATAAAAATCAACTCTATTTTTCTGTGCTACATTTTGATGAGCTTCTTTCAACGAAAACCATCTTGATTCAGAAGGAAATCCATTTTTATTTAATTTGCGTTTTAATTCTGTAGTATGATATTCAGAATTTCTATGATATTCACCAGGAACTCCTGGTATTTTAAATGTAGGCCAAGGTGTATCCCAATCAATATTTGTATAATATATATTTGCTGACATATCCTCCCAAATCATCTTTACGCGATTGGCCGCCAGGAGAATATTGTAAAAGTTATCTTGTGTAGGGAATAACATACCAGAGGGACTCATATCAAGAATATCGTAATCAACACTAGAAAAATCGGCAATTCTATTCTTTGCTTCTTGTTTTTCCCTATGTTCTAATGCAGCATCAATATATTTTTTAATTGCTGCTTTTGATCCTGTTCCATCGAATGCATTACAAAGCTTTTCAATATAAAATGGTTTATCAGTATCACTAAGGACGAATATTCCATCCATAATATCATTTATATGTTCTTCAAGATACATCCTCTTGGCAGATGAATCAGCAAATGAATTCAATTCATGAAGTATCTCTTGTATAATCATACTACACCCTCCATCGCCAGTTTTCCCCGTTTGATTCCGTCAAGTATAGTTTGCATATCTTTCTTTCTGTCACCCTTCCATGTTGCTGTGGCTAGATACAATAATTCAACTGTTTCTTCTTCATCTAATAAGTCCTGTTCGATCCATTTGCCTAATGCTACTGATACTCCGAATAACCAGCTATGCCTATGGCCAGAAGCAACGCTGTCTTGAAATACTTTCCGAAGAAAAGTTTTCAAAAACCTATCAGCTTGTTTTCTGGTATACAATTCTTCATGTCTACCAGACCTATCTGTGTATATTTTTGGCACATTAACGAATTGATTATCACTAATATGCCATGACCATAACTTATTACAAGGATCGCAGCATCCATTAAATAAAGGCCGCGCAGTATAGATAGGCTGGATAGGATGAAAGAGTGCTAAATCTACTACATCTTTATATCTGGTGAAATACTTCTTCAATTCTGAGCATGTTACCTTAGATAGATTCCACATAAATATTCTGATATGTATGCCTGGTTTTCGCAAATAACCAGCACTAGGTATTGCGAATGATTCCACATTCATATTGAGCGCCAGGAGAACTCTATGATGATCAATCTTTAAATCTCCTGTTGATTCGCTAAATCCATCAATATCTAACGCAAACCAGTTCTGTTCTTGTTCAATAATAGTTGAATCGCCTTGAAACAATCGTCTTTGTCTTTGAACACTGTCATCCTTAGCAACACCACGTATCAAACAACATTGTGGTCGATGTAATAGATACTGAACTAATTGAAATAAATCTTGTAATGACTCTATTTGTTCATTGAAGAATTTGTAGTAATAAGCATTATCAAAGGGGATTTCTCCGCCAGGAGAAACTATCTTGCATAATCTTTTACCATTACGAGCTAAAGCAACACAAACTGTGTTATAATTAGGACTAGCTTTTTCTTCGCTATCGTCGTATATAGCGGGCGCCATTTAGGTGTTTCCTCCCCTATTTGGTAGGTGCAAAATGCAACCTGGAACGCCAGTAATTTACCGCTGAGTTGCTGGCGTTCTCTTTTCCGCGAGCGAGTATAGCGCGGATAACGTAACCGTAAAGCCTTAATTCTTTTATGATAAGATCACAGAATTCAAATGTAACAGTTATTGATAAACTTACAATGCTGTGGGTGCTATGCACAATTGATTGGTGTCACACCAACAATATTCCATTATCAAACAATAATCTTGATGAACTGTTTGGAGAAAAGGTTAAATCAATATTCAATTTTTATCGTGAAGCAGGAATTGATTTTCAATATATCAATAAAGATAGTGTTCATCTAACAGACAAGGGCCAGAAGCTGGTTGATAATTGGCAACAAATTCAAATAAGAATATTAGACATATAGAAAAAACGCTAGACGGGCGCGATCCTCCCGCGCTATATACGCGTGACAGTCGAAAATGACTGTTAAGAATGAGCCGGACACTTGTTCTTTCTGTTGAACGTTTCCTTCCCATGAAACAAACTGAGAGGCCAGATACGTTCTGGCCTCTCGATTTGTATTATTCTGCCATTTTAACTGCTGCTCTCAACAATTCCATTACCGCTTTGTGATATGTTTCTAAATCAACCTCACCATTCATAAAATAACCTAGAACATCTGCATATTCGCGTGCCTTCAATAAAACTTGCTTTTCTATATCACTCATTCTTCATCTCCATCATCTTCATTTTCTGCTTCTCTCAGTTCTTGAACTTGCTCTTCACATGCTATTGCTAATTCTTCCAACATATCAGCATCAAGATTTTCCACAATTGCATCTCTCAGTGCATTAAACGACACTAGACCAATTAATTGTTCAAGCAACTCTGCTGTTTCTTCATTCGTTAATGAACTGACATCAACCTTTGGCATTGTATCCTCCATACATGAAGAGACGCTCCTGGCGCCGGATGGGAGCGCCAGGAGCAAGAGACGTTATTCTGTTGCAGGTTCGTTGGTCTTGACCTCCTTCATTTTGTTAATGAACCAGAACTTCGGATTTGGAGATCCATCCTCCAAAAACTCAGGCTGGTCTGCATAGTATAGACCAGTGTAGCCGTGGTTCAGATCCCATTCCCAGTGATCGCGGCGTGGGCCACTAAACACAGAACCACCAGCTGTGGTCCAAGTTTCGTCATACTTCTTCCGCAGATACTGGCGATAGGTCATGCCATTTTCGTACATTTCCCAAGAGAACCAACCATGAACTCTGTCTCTCCTGGGGTTTTTGTCGGCAAGCTTCCGCAAACGCACATTATCATCATAAATGATGCTAACAACTTCTTCACCATTTTCTGACGATACTCTTTTGGTCTTGCGGATACCACGAGTAACTTTGCCCTTGGGCTCACCATCATTGAGCGGCAACTTACGCATTTGTGCTGCGAAAAGTGTAGCTCCAATCTCGGTGAGCTTTACTGCCTTCAATTGCTGTGTCTCAGTATCGTAGACAGCATTGAAGATGCCGCGCTGGACAACGTTGTCCTTCATGGAAGGCTGGAAAAATGCCTTTGTGTCATGGTCAATTTCACTGAAAGGCACTTCCTTGTCTATTGGGTCGTGTTCCCCAATATACTTTTCCAACCACCATCCAACCACCTTCCGCTCATTTGGATTGAGCCTACGGGGGCCAGTAGCACGCTTGGCACGATTGACTCGCGTTTCAGCTTCAGCAGCCTCTTTTGCCTTCAATTCTTCAGCAGTCATCGTTGTGTTTTGGACTGCTGGGTAGCCTTCCGATCCTTCTGGGGTTCCTTGGGCTTCTGAAGTATTGGTCGCTTCAGTGTTGGCCATCGGGGCGCCAGGAGGTAGGAACGAATTTTCTGGCACATTGGGCACATGTTGATACTCTGACAAAGTTTTGCTCCTACGTTTTGCCATAACGTCTCCTTCACAATTTCAAAGAACAAGCCGGACACCCCAGAAGCATAATGCTTCCAGACGATAAGCCTACTCCATAATGATGGAGCGGTCTAGTCACTAGGCCATGTAAATCCGCCTCAATAACTATTTCGGGTATATGCTAACGTCAATCAATTCGTATATACCCAATCAATTTGTATGCGTCAATCAATTCGTATATATATTCGTATATACGTTCGTATATACGTTTGTATATGTTTACATTTCCTGATTGATCAGGACGTATACCTATCCATGCTTATAGGTCCGATCAGCGACTAATCCCGGGCAATGAGTCCGATCCGGCCTTAATTCTGGGTAGGCTCCTGGCGCCAGGAGCGGATCACCTAGACCTGGCCGCTATGGGGCCTAGGATGTGGCTACGCGGCGTCTAGGGGATACCCCAGTGCTACCCTAGTGCCCAGGTTCGTAGGGCTGTTCGTTCCCGGTTTGTTCTTTACAAAATTGGTTGGTGATCTAAATTCAAAGATTCGTCTAAAAAGCCGCTATAGATATCAAGGCTGGTTTCAGCTAGACTTCTTCTGGGTTCGGAAGAGCCGGACCGCCTATCGCTCTTTCAAATGGGAATCAGGTTTCTAGATGGACCGCCCGTGTCGCGCCTCTCCTTTGGCGCTAGGTGGGCAGGTCCAGCCGCCTAGGGCACCTATCGCGCCAGTCTCTTCTGGCCGGCGTAGGGCCACCCTAGGGGCAGCGATCTGGGGATTTAGGGCGCATATCGCGCTCCTGCCGTCCAGGATCGGTAATGGGTAAGCCGCACTCCGGTGCGCGTCCAGCCGATAGTCCGCCAGGATATTCCGGGGCATTCCGCATCGCAGCTAGAATTCGTGGCTTCCCGCACTCTTTGACAATTGAATCAACTAAATGGATACCAGGGACGAAAGTCTGCCTGACACGAGCGTATCTACGCATAGAGATAAGCCGCCAACTAGCCTACGGGCGCAGGTCATCGCGTAGATACACAAACGATCAAGGTAGGTGGCTAAGCGTTGGACTTAGTTCAGGTATCCAAATCCATTGTTCCTTTCTAGGCGGTGCTCACCTCCGGGTGGGCACTGTAATGTGGCCATAGTGTCCGAATGGTCGGGCACATGACAGTCCCAAGCCTGATAACACAGAGGGTAATCCTAGAAAGGCTAACACAATGTCTAAGGTTCCTGCTTCTAAGGTTGCTGGTCTGATCGCCAAGGCTACTCCGGTGTACCACATCTACGTGGTTAGCTGCGATGCAAACGGCGGCAAGTATGTGTCCGTTCGCAAGAACATCAGCAGCACAGCACTGCTTAACTTGCTGGTTGTTGGTTCGAGGGACGCAAACTTTAACCAGCCGATTCACGACAGCATTCGCCAGTATGGCCGCAATAAGCACGTTGTTCGTCTCGTTGGTTCTTACACCAGCAAGACGGAAGCGCAGGTTATTGCTGCCAAGATGATTGAGGACAATGCCGTCAAGGCCAAGGCTTTGAACGGCACGCGTCCCAAGGCTGGTGCGTCCGAGACTTTCGTTTGGTATTCTCCGGAAGATAGCAAGGCTGCTGTCAAGGCGAATGCCAAGAAGACACGGACTGCCAAGAAGCCTGTGACGACAACACAGGTGAGTGCGTAACGAACGGGCGCCAGGAGTAATGCTTCTGGCGCCCAGCCGTATCAGGATGT